>Ga0224510_10000015_pt1 | contig 139899 bp, 111 predicted proteins | sample SF_May12_sed_USG_FD_170161 | JGI IMG/M metagenome (GOLD analysis project Ga0224510, IMG submission 170161) | Sediment microbial communities from San Francisco Bay, California, United States - SF_May12_sed_USGS_4_1 | ecosystem: Environmental > Aquatic > Marine > Sediment | place: USA... | reverse complement strand
CCGGCGCCATCATGGTGCTGATCATTTTCACCATCATGCTCCTCAACCTGAACAAGGAGGAGCTGGAAGAGCCGCCGGTGGCGTGGATGCGTTTGATCTTCACCGCGCTGGTGTGCGCGGTGGCGGCGTTCATGGCCATCAGGGTGTTCGGGCACGTCGAAGCCGCGAAGATCGAGATGACCGCCGACTTTGGCAGCATCGAGGGCGTCGGGCGCCTCATGCTCTCCGACTTCCTCTATCCGTTCGAAGTGATTTCGCTGGTTCTCCTGGTGGCCGTGGTGGGCGTGGTTCTCCTGGCCAAGAAGGTGATCTAGATGGGTCCCGTCACGCTGAACCACTATCTCTACCTGAGCGCCATCCTGTTCTTCATCGGCGCGTTCGGGGTGTTGTTCCGCCGCAATCTGCTGGTGATGCTGATGTCGGTGGAACTCATGCTGAACGCGGTGAATCTGTCGTTCGTGGCCTTTGCGCGCCATTCCGCGGGAACGATGGACGGCCACGTGATCGCCTTCTTCGTGATGGCGCTCGCGGCGGCCGAAGCCGGAATAGGACTGGCGATCCTGGTGATGGTGTTCCGCAACCGCACCACGGTGCAGGCCGACGACCTCACCCTGATGCGCGACTGAACCATGGGAAAGACGCCTGAATGAACTCGTTGCTCTGGATCATTCCGATCGCACCCCTGGTGGGTGCCGCGCTCAACGGCCTGCTCGCGCTCGCCTACGGCGGCCGCGAGAAGGGCCCCAGCGAGCGCCTGGTGTCGCTCATCGGCTGTGCGGCCCCGCTGGTTTCCTTCGCGGTGGTGGTGCGGCTGTTCCTGGCCATGCGCGGGATGGCCCCCGAGGCGCGGATCTTCGAGAGCACGCTGTTCACATGGATCGCCGCCGGCCCGGTGCACATCGACTTCGCCTACTGGGTGGACGCGCTCTCCATGACCATGCTGCTGGTGGTCACCGGGGTTGGATCTCTGATCCACATCTACTCGACCGGCTACATGCACGGCGACCGCGGCTTCGCGCGCTTCTTCAGCTATCTCAATCTGTTCATGTTCGCCATGCTCACGCTGGTCATGGCGAAGAACCTCCCGCTGCTGTTCGTGGGCTGGGAGGGCGTGGGGCTGTGCTCGTACCTGCTCATCGGTTTCTGGTACAAGGACATCGCCAACGCCGCGGCGGGCAAGAAGGCGTTCATCGTCAATCGTGTGGGCGACCTGGCCTTCCTGATCGGGATGTTCATCCTGTTCATGGCGACCGTGAACCTCGGCCAGCCCACGCTGGATGTTCCCGAATTGCGCGCGCTGGCCGCGGTGCACCACGAGGCCTTCGGAGCGGTCGCGGTGGCCGCGTGCATCCTGCTCTTCGTGGGCGCGTGCGGCAAGTCGGCGCAGATTCCGCTCTACGTGTGGTTGCCCGACGCCATGGCCGGTCCGACGCCGGTCAGCGCGCTCATCCACGCCGCCACCATGGTGACCGCTGGCGTGTACATGATTGCGCGTTTGAGTTTCCTGTATGAGATGGCGCCCGCCGCCTCGGCGGTGGTGGCGGTGATCGGCGCGGCCACGGCCATCTTCGCGGCCAGCATCGGCTTTGCGCAGCGCGACATCAAGAAGGTGCTCGCGTACTCGACCGTGAGCCAGTTGGGCTACATGTTCCTCGCCGTGGGCGTGGGTGCGTACGCGGCGGGCGTGTTCCACCTGGTGACGCACGCCTTCTTCAAGGCCTGTCTGTTTTTGGGCGCGGGCTCGGTGATCCACGGTCTCTCCGGCGAGCAGGACATGTTCAAGATGGGCCAGCTCAGGAAGCACATGAAGTGGACCTGGCTCACGTTCCTGGTGTCGTCGCTGGCCATCGCGGGCATCCCGCCGCTGGCGGGCTTCTTCTCCAAGGACGAAATCCTGTGGAGCGTGTTCAACGCGCACACCGGTCCCGAGTGGTTGCCGCGCGTGCTGTGGGTGGTCGGGCTGGCCACCGCGGGCATGACGGCGTTCTACATCTTCCGCGCGGTGTACCTCACGTTTTACGGCAAGGACAACGTCTCCGCGGAGGCCAAGCACCACCTGCACGAATCGCCGCCCGCCATGACGGTGCCGCTGATGGTGCTGGCCGCGGGTGCGGCGGTGGTGGGTTTTCTGGGTGTGCCGGCCGCGCTGGGCGGCGCCAACGTCTTCCACCACTGGCTGGAGCCGGTGTTCGCCGGTCACGCGGGTGGCCACGACATGGGCGTGGGCGCGTTGTCGCACGGCGCGGTGACGGTTGCGGCGGCGGCGGAGAGCCATGGATCCACGACCCTCGAGCTGATCCTGATGGTGGTCTCGGTGGTGACGGCGGTGGCGGGGATCCTGTTCGCGCGCACGCTCTACGTGCAGATGCCGGGCGCCGCCGCGGCCTTCACATCGCGGCTGGGCGGTTTCTATACCCTGGTCTTCAACAAGTACTACGTGGACGAACTGTATGAACGCGCCATCGTCCGCCCCGGTTACGCCATTTCCGACAAGCTCCTGTTCCGGTTCATCGACACCGGAATCATCGAGGGCATCGTGAACGGGCTGGGCATCACGGCGCGCCTGTTCGGCGCCACCTTCCGGCTGCTGCAGTCCGGCGTGGTGCGCACCTATGCGTTCTTCATGCTGATCGGGTTCCTGTACCTGGTCTATGCACTGGTGAGATGACGTGGACATTCTGAGCCTGGTGACATTCCTGCCGCTCTTCGCCGCCGTGGTGGTGGTGCTGATGCCGCGCGGTGCGCATCGCGCCATCAAGGGCTTCGCGCTGCTGGCGTCGATCGCCATGTTCGCGGTATCGATCAAGCTGGTGCAGGGCTTCGTGGCCAACCCGGACATGCAGTTCGTGGTGGACGCGCCCTGGCTACCGTCGCTGGGAATCTCCTACCACATCGGTATCGACGGCATCAGCCTGTTCCTGGTGATGCTGGTGACCTTCATCACGCCCATCACCATTCTCGGCTGCTGGAACACCATCGAAGAGCGCGTGAAGGAGTTCTTCTTCTGTCTGCTGTTCCTGGAAACGGCCATGATCGGGGCCTTCGTGGCCCTGGATCTGTTCCTGTTCTACATCTTCTGGGAGGCCATGCTCATCCCGATGTACTTCATGATCGGGATGTGGGGCGGGGAGCGGAAGGTCTACGCCACCATCAAGTTCTTCATCTATACCATGGTGGGATCGCTGCTCATGCTGGTCGCGATCCTGTACGTGGTGCACCAGAGCCGCCTGCAGACGGGGTCGCTCTCCTTCGACTACGGCGTGCTGCTGGCCACCTCGTTCTCTGCGCCGCAGCAGTGGATCCTCTTCCTGGCCTTTGCGCTCGCGTTCGCCATCAAGGTGCCGATGTTTCCGTTCCATACCTGGCTGCCCGACGCGCACGTGGAGGCGCCCACGCCCGGCTCCGTGATCCTGGCCGGCGTGCTGCTCAAGATGGGCACCTACGGCTTCATCCGCTTCGCCATGCCGCTGTTCCCGGAGGCCGCCCTGCGCGCGGTGCCGTGGATTGCCGGCATCGCCATCATCGGCATCATCTACGGCGCGCTGGTGGCCATGGTGCAGAAGGACGTGAAGAAGCTGGTTGCGTACTCGTCGGTGTCGCACCTGGGCTTCGTGATGCTGGGGCTGGTGGCGCTCAACACGCAGGCGGTCGAGGGCGCCATCCTGGGCATGATCAACCACGGCATTTCCACCGGCGGGCTGTTCCTGCTGGTGGGTGTGATCTACGAACGCCGCCACACGCGGCTCATTTCCGAGTACGGCGGCATCACCCGGGTGATGCCGGTCTACGCCACCATCTTCATGATCGTGACCCTCTCGTCCATCGGGTTGCCGCCACTCAACGGCTTCGTGCACGAGTTCCTGATTCTGGTGGGCGCCTACCAGGCCAACCCATGGTGGGGCATCCTCGCCGCCACCGGCGTGGTGCTGGGCGCCATTTACATGCTGTGGATGTTGCAGCGCGTGTTCTTCGGCGAGATCACGAACGAGAAGAACAAGGGCCTCAAGGATCTCTCCCTGCGCGAGATCTTCGTGTTCCTGCCGCTGCTGGTGATGATCTTCTGGATGGGCATCTACTCAAAGCCGTTCGTGAGCCGCATGGAGCCCGCGGTGACGCAGTTCGTCGAACAGATGAATGCCTACCGCCTGGGCATGGACGCGCGTGACGGGGCCGTGAACGAAGCGGCGCTGGTTGCGCCCGCCAACGACAGGACGGAAGAAAACTGATGCCGATGTTCACCGCGGAGATGGCGAAGCTCCTGATGCCGCTCTTCATCATGACCGGTGGCGCCATGGTGCTGCTGGCGTGGAGCGCGGTTTCCATCCGCACGGCGCGCGCACAGGGCTGGTTCGCCGGCCTGGTGCACGTGGCGGTGCTCGCGAGCATCGTGCCGCTGTGGAACGCCGATGGCTGGCCCATGCTCAACGGCATGCTCATCGTGGACCGCTACGCGCTGTTCTTCGTGGCGATCTGCACCATTTCCTCCCTGGGAACCATCATGGTGTCGGGCAACTACCTGCGCCGCTTCGACATTCTGCGCGGCGAGTACTATGCGCTGCTGCTGCTGTCGCTGGCCGGCATGTTCGTCCTGGTGACCGCGTACGACTTGATGAGCGTGTTCCTGGGCCTCGAGCTCATGAGCCTCGCCATCTACATCATCGTGGGCTTCCGCCGCCGCGACCTGCTGGCCAACGAAGCGGCCATGAAGTACTTCCTGCTGGGCGCCTTTGCGGTGGCGTTCTTCCTGTACGGGATGTCGATCCTGTACGGCCTGCTGGGCACGCTCAACTTCAAGGCCATGGTGATCGCGGCGGTGGACGGGGGACTGGTGAAGTCGCCGGTGTTCCTGTTCGCCATCGCGCTGGTGCTGGTGGGTTTCGTGTTCAAGGTTTCCGCGGTGCCCTTCCACATGTGGGTGCCGGACGTGTACCAGGGCGCGCCCTCGCCGGTCACCGGCTTCATGGCGGGCGCGGTGAAGGCGGCCTCGTTCGCCGCGTTCCTGCGCCTGTTCTACATGAGCTTCTTCACGGCGCGCGCGCAGTGGGTGGACATCATCATCGTGCTGGCCATCGCCACCATGACGCTGGGCAACGTGGTGGCGCTGGTGCAGCGCAACCTGAAGCGCATGCTGGCCTACTCGAGCATCGCCCACGCCGGTTACATCCTGGTGGGCATGGCGGCGCTGGCCATCGACAACACCCGCGCCGCCTCCAGCGTGATGTTCTACCTGCTGGTGTACAGCTTCATGACCCTGGGCGCGTTCGCGCTGGTGACCGCCGTCGAGAACCGCAGCGACTCGCGCGGGCTCGAACTCGAGGACCTCTCCGGCCTGGGCCTGCGGCGGCCCATGATCGGTTTCGCCATGGCGGTGTTCATGTTCGCCATGGCCGGCATCCCGCCCACCGCGGGCTTCTTCGCGAAGTACTATGTGTTCAGCGCCGCCATCGACCGCGGGCTGGTGGTGCTGGCCGTGATCGCCGTGCTCAACAGCGCGCTCTCGCTCTACTACTATCTGCGTGTCATCGTGTGGATGTACTTCAAGCAATCCAAAGACGAAACCCCGGTGTTCGACGACTGGGGCGTGCGCGTGGTGCTCATCGTCTCCGTGCTCGCCGTGTTGTGGCTGGGCCTGGGACCGAGCGGTGTCGTGCCCGGCATCGAGACCGTTCTAGGCTGGACCAGCGACTCGCTGGAGCGTATCGTCAGCCTGCGCTAGAGATCCCCACGTTTTTGGCGGCGCGACTGTCCGCCCCATCCCCTCCGGCGTCCACTCCGCAGCACGGACTGGCGCTTTTCGGAAATCCACCTACACTATGAATAGACGGTAACCAGGAGGAACAAGCGTGAAGACCGCCCGTCCCGATGTCTGGCTCCGGGGTCCCATCTATGGCATCCCGGCGCTGCTGGTACCCATCGTCCAGGCGCTGCTGCAGGCGCGCGAGGACGCCCGCGGCGCGGCCGGCGGGCTGACCCGCGAGCAGTTCCACGCCCGCCCCGCCGGGGTCGCATCGCCGGCATTCCACCTGTTCCATGCATCGCACGCGCTCGACCGCCTGATGACCTACGCGCGCGGGGAGGCGCTGCACGATTCCCAACGGGCCGCGCTTGAGATCGAGCGCGGCGGCAACGTGCTCGGCGACGCCGACGAGCTGCTGGAGCTGTTCGATGCCACCGTCGAACGCGCCATCCGCCAGATGCGTTGCACGCCCGAGAAATCGCTCCACGATGAACGCCGCGTGGGCGGCGCGGCGCTGCCCAGCACCGTGCTGGGCCTGCTGTTCCACGCCGCGGAGCACACCTCCCGCCACGCGGGCCAGCTCATCACCACCGCGCGCATCGTGTCCCACCCCCACGGGTAACTGTCTACGAATCCCCTTTTCCGGCCAACGATATCGGGGCATACTCAGGCCCGCCAGCCACCTCCGAACCCGGGTGAAGTTTGCTCATGCCCTCAGCAGCACACATCCGTTTCCTGTTCGTCCTGCTCCTGCTGGCGGCGCCGGCGCTGCTGGCCGCCCCCCCCGATCCGGACCGCTACGACGCGCTGGCAGACTCCCTCTTCACCGCCGCTGCCTACGACTCGATGCTCGCTCTCTCCTCGCGAAGCGTGGAGGCCGCGCTGGCCCGCGGCGATTCCGTCATGCTGGGCCGCATGCTGGTTGCGCGCGGCCGCGCGCGCGCCATGCTGCGCATCCCGGGTTCCCGCGCCGACTTCGACCGCGCCGTGCTGGTTTCCCGCACGGTGGGCGATTCCACGGGCTGGTCGGCCGCACTGGGTCTGCAGTCGCTGATGGCGGCCATCGACGGGCGTTTCGACGAGTGCATCGCGCTCAACGAACAACGCAACGAGATTGCGCGCGCCATCGGGTCGGTGCGCGGCTTGGGCTGGGGACACACGCTCATCGGGTATGCCTGCCTGATGCAGGGCAAGCTGGAGCGGGCGGAATTGGAATACCGCGAGGCGGTCGCGAATTTCCAGCAGGCCGATCGTCCGCGGGATGAACTCGAAGCGTTGATCGGGCTGGGGCGCGTGTACAACTCGTCGGGGCGCCTCGAGGAAGCCCGGAGTGCCTATCACGACGCGCTGGACATCGCGCGCGAACAGGGCGACCGTCGGCAGGAGGCGGACTGCTGGAACAACCTCGGCGGCCTGGAGCTGGAGCGCGGGGAACTGTCGCGGGCGGCGGAGTACTTCCGCCGTTCGTACGATCTCAAGCGCGCCGAGGGTTCCTACGACGTGTCGTCGCCCGCGGTCAACGTCGCGCTGGCCAACACGCTGGTCGGGCACTACGCCGCCGCCGAGTCCGTGCTCGTCGACGCCATCCAGGACGCGCACGAATGGGGCTTCAAGATGATCTTCAGCGACGTGTACGGCACGCTCGGGCACCTGCGCATGGCGCAGCACCGGCCGCGCGGGGCGGCGGTCTACTTCCGGCGCGCGGTGGCCCGGGGCGACACCGGCACCGTCGAGGCGCGCCTCGACGCGGCGGCCGGCCTGGCAGCGGCGCTCGCCGCCCAGGACAGCGTGGCGGCCGCGCTGGACGTGCTCGAAGGCCAGAGCCCCGGCTTCCTGGACGCGCCGTCGTCCGCGGCGCGTGGTGACGGCCTGATCGAGTGGTCGCGGTGCCTGCGCGCGGCCGGAGATCCGGTGCGCGCCGAAACCATGGCCCGTGCGGCGCTGGCCGACGCCACCGCGCGCGACGACCCGGGTGGCGCCGTTCTCGCATCACTCGAGATCAGCGCGGCGCGCCGGGCAATGGGGGACCCGGAGGGCGGGTATGCGTGGTTCGACCGCGCGCGGGCCATGTACTCGGAATCGTCGGGGAGGAGTGGCGAGTACCAGTGGCGCGAGGCGTTCCGCGCCTCGCTGGCACCCCCGCTGGTGGCGGGGGCGGTGGCCCTGCTCGAGTGGCCTCCCGGCGCATCGCGCCGCGAACGCGAAGGCGTGTTGTTCGACTTCCTGCAGGAGGTCCGCGCGCGCACCCTCATGGAGCGCATCACCGATCCCCGGCGCGCGGACGAGGGTGCGAATGTCGTGGCCATGGTTACCGCCGCACAGCTGCAGCGGCAGACGCTGCGCCCCGGCGAGTGCCTGCTCGACATTTCCGCGGGCACCCGCAACGTGTTTGTCTTTGCCGTGACGCGGGACTCGCTGCGCCTGTGCGTAATTGATGACGCCGACGGCATGATCGAACGGCGGGGAACGCGCTACTGCTCGCTTGCGGGTTCCCCTGGGGCGCGGGATATCACGGCGGATGCCACCCCCGCCGAACTCCTCTCCGGCGTACGCGACATTCTCGACGGTGTGTCGTCGATCATTGTGATTGCGGACGGGTGGGTGGCGTCACTCCCGTTCGCCGCGCTCTCGGTGGACGGAGAAGCCCTCCTCATCGACCGGTACGAAATCAGCGCCGTTCCGGCGGCGTCGCTGCTCCACGACCTGCGCGCCCGCCCGCAGGAGTCCCCGCTGGAGGGCGTGCTCGCCTTCGCCCCGGTGGGTGCCGCCCTGCCGGGCGCACGGCGCGAGGTCCGCGAGCTGGCACTGCACTACGCCGGCGTACAGGCGGTGGATTCCGCGCTCGCGGGAGCTGCGCTGGCGGAACTGGCGCGGGAACGCGGGGTGGTGCACGTGGCTTCACACGTGGACGTCAACGGCGAGCGTCCGTGGCACTCCGGCATCCAGCTAGGGCCCGACGGCCGGGACGCCGGCTACCTGCGCGCGTCCGAGATCGTCCGCGACGACTTCCGCGAGCGGCTGGTGGTCCTCTCCAGTTGCGAGTCCGCGCTCGGGCGGGCCACCCAGGGCGAGGGGGTTCTCGGTATCACCACCGCGTTTCTCGGCGCCGGCGCGCGCTCGGTGGTGGCGACGCTGTGGAAGGTGGACGACCGCACCACGTCGGATCTCATGCTGGCGTTCTACGACGGCCTGAAGGCGGGCCTCCCGGCCGGCCGGGCGTTGCGCGCCGCCCAGCTTGCGGTGCGCCGCGAGCACCCGTCACCCTTCTACTGGGCGGGCTTCGTGATGGTGGGGGACGCCGCCGTCACGGTGCATCTCACCCCCCGCCCCCGCCCACACATCCTTATGGTATCATTGATCTTCGGCGTGCTGGCGCTGACCGGAACCGTGATTGCGGGATTCCGGCGGAGATTATTCTTCCGTATGTGACGAAACCCGTATCCAACTGTCCTACCTATGACTGAGCGACCGACCCGACCGGAGAGGGAACTGCTGGATCTGGCCCGCACGCGGGCCGGCGATCCGGAGGGAAGGCGGGCCGCGGGCGAGCTGCTTCGCCGCCACCGCCAGTCCGTGTACGTCTGGTGCCACCGCTACGTGAAGGATCACGAACGCGCGCTGGACATGGCGCAGGATGTGCTGCTGCAGGCGTACGAACGGCTCGATCAGTTCGAAGGACGCTCGGCCTTCTCGTCCTGGTTGTTCGTGATCGCGCGCAACCGGTGTCTCAACGAAATGAGACGGGATTACTGGACCGAGGATGAGGAACTGGACCTGCTTCCGGACGAGCGCGTGCGCTTCGACGAATCACTCGACGAGGCGTCGCGTGCCGACCGGCTGCTCACCATGATGAACGAGGTGCTCGATCCGGTGGAGCGAAAGGCGGTCTGGCTGCGTTACACGGAACGGATGCCGGTGGAGACCATCACGACCATGCTGGGCCTGGACGGACGGTCCGGTGCCCGCGGCCTCCTGCAGCGGGCGCGCCGCAAGCTGCGGGTCGCCATCGCGAAAGAACACGGTGAGGGAGGAGAGCCAGCATGACCACGGCGTGCCTGTCCATTGAGGAGATCGCGGGCCTGGAAACGACGGACGCGGGAGACCCGGGCCGCGCGCATGTTGAATGTTGCGCGCGCTGCGCCGCGCTCGCGCTGGAGTACGCGGAGTTCGTCCGCGGCAGACCCGATGCGGGCAGCGATGTCGGCGATGCCGGCCGGCGTCTGGCCGCGTTCATCGCGGAGCGCATCGAGCGCGACCCGGTCGAGACGTCAGGCACGCGGCGGCTTCCGCGCCGCTGGTTCGAGTTGTCACCGCGTCGCGGCCTGGCCTACGCCGCCGCCGCGGCCCTGGTGCTGATTGCGGCGGTCACGGTGATCCGCACCCAGCTCGCCCCCGAACAGATGGTCCTGCGCGGCGCCGGGGATGGCGACCAGCTCGCCACCTACACCGTCGCCGCGGACGGATCGATTCCGCTCATCTGGGCGCCGGTGGATGGCGCCGACGCGTACCGCATCACGATTCTGGGCGAAGACCTGGTCGAACTGGCCGCCATCGGGCCGGTGGGTGAGAACACGTTCGTTTTCGCGCCCGCGGAGCACGCCCTTCCCGCTGGACGCTATTTCTGGGAAATCACCGCGCTGGTGGGTGGTGACCCGGTTGCAACCGTCGGGCCGGCGCCGCTGTTCGTGCGCTGATCGTTCCGCACGCTCCCTCTCATTCCTTCGCCGCGGCCTCGCGCCGCTGGTGCTTCTTTCTCCATTTGTAGGGTTCTTCGAATGCCGGCCTGGGCCCGGCTTCGGCAGCGCGCAGGATGCGGTCGGCCAGGTCCGGGAAGCCGTTGTCGCCAAAGTGACTGATGGTCTCGTACGCAAGCCCCATGGCGAGGAGTCTCTCCGCCAGCAGGTCGCCGTCGATGAAGATGTGCGCGAGGCGGCGGTTGTAGCGGTCGCGTCCGTCGGTGGCCATCTCCACCACGGAGGCCCGCAGCACCAGCACACGCGTCGATTCCGCGGCGGCCGGACCGAAGGGCTGGTCCTCGAAGATGCCCACGCCGGGGTCCGCGGTCTCGGGGGTGTCGATGCCGAGAAACCGGATGGGGGCACCGTCTATATAGAATGTGTCCCCGTCGTCGAACTGGATGTGGGCCACGTCCACCACGGTCGCGCCCGGATAGGACGGCGCGCGGGTCTCGCGGCCGCTGTCCCGGCAGCCGGTGGCGGGCAACAGCACGGCGAGGATGCCCGCCGCAAGACCGCCGCGTGTCCGCCAGGTTAGGTTCATGCGCGCATCTTGGCTCAACCGGCGCCGGCGTGCAACCGCAGCCGCGCAGAAAGAGGTTGGCCACCCGCCCCGCGGTTGTGTATTCATTCCTGAACTGTTCGTCCCGGACTGTGCCCGCATCCCCCCGGGGACGGTCCGCCGGCGGGTGCAACCGGAGCGATGGCAAGAAGTTGCGTTTACCGAGCGCCTGATTGTCTGTTATACTCCACCACCATGTTCAAACTGCCTGGAGTGACCCATGCCACGTCATGACATCACCGTGCGCGTCGCCGGCGAGGGCGGCGAGGGCGTCATCAGCACGGCGGAGATCCTCACCCGCTCGGCGGTCGATTCCGGCCTGGAAGTATTCACGTTTCGTTCCTATCCCGCCGAGATCAAGGGCGGACTGGCCATGATGCAGGTGCGCATCGGCACCGACCCGGTCCGTTCCATCGGCAGCGGCACCGACATTCTCATGGCCTTCAACCAGGAGGCCTTCGACGTGTGGGGCGAGCGCATGGATGCCGGCGCCGTGCTCATGTACGATCCCCGGCACTGTTCCGTCCCGGAGGACTACCCGTACACGCGCATCGAAGTGCCGCTGCACGACACGGCTATGAAAGAGACCGGTGCGCGCATCTCCAAGAACATCGTGGCACTGGCGTCGATGATCGGCGCGCTCGACATCCCGCCGCAGTTCGCGCGCGCACTCATCGAGCGGCGCTTCAAGCGCAAGGGCGAGAATGTGGTCGCCACCAACCTGAAGGCGTTCGAGGCGGGGTTCAGCATGCTTCGCGACGACCCGCGTCTGGCCGGTTTCAAGCTGGCGCCTTCCCGGACCGGTTCCAAGCCCGAGGGACGCGTGATCCTCTCCGGCAACCAGTCCCTGAGCCTGGGTGCCATCGCCGGTGGTTGCAGCTACGTGGCCGGCTACCCGATCACGCCGGCCACCCAGGTGCTCGAGTTCATGATGAAGCACCTGCCGGCGTTTGGCGGCAACGTGGTGCAGGCGGAGGACGAGATTGCGGCCATCGCGTCCTGCCTGGGTGCGTCGTACGCGGGTGCCAGGGCCATGACCGCCACGTCCGGGCCCGGGCTCGCGCTGATGAGTGAGCTGATCGGCATGGCGTCGATTTCCGAGATTCCGGTGGTGGTGGTGGATGTGATGCGCAGCGGTCCCGGAACCGGCATGCCCACCAAGACCGAGCAGTCGGATCTCATGTTTGCCATCCACGGCAGCTCCGGTGAGGCGCCGCGCATCGTGCTGGCCGCGACGGATATCGCGGACTGCTTCCACCAGGCGGTGAACGCGTTCAATCTGGCCGAGCGATACCAGATGCCGGTGATCCTGTTGAGCGACCAGTCGATGGGATACCGCACCCGCACCGTTGGCACGCCGGACCTGTCCGGCATCGTGCGGGAAGACCGCGCGGCCCCCACGGCCGCGATGCTGGAGGACTACAAGCGATTCGCGGACACCGACAGCGGCGTGTCGCCGATGGTGCGGCCGGGGACCGAGAACGGCATGTACGTGGCCACCGGTCTCGAGCACGACGAAGCGGGGGCCGCCAACTACACCCCCGAGAACCGCAACAAGATGGTGGCCAAGCGCTTCCGAAAGCTGGAGACGCTGGCGCGCGAACTGGAAGCCAACGGCAACGGGGTCAACGACGACGGCGGTGGCGCACAGATCGGCATCATCGGCTGGGGTTCCACCGAGGGACCCATTGTCGAAGCGCTCAAGAAGGCACGCGGCGAGGGCATGCGCATCGCGCACCTGCACCCGCGGGTGCTCCACCCACTGCCGACGCGCAAGATCGAGGCGTTCCTTGCGCCGCTCAAGAAGGTCATCGTGATCGAGGAGAACCACACCGCGCAGTTTTCGCGTCACTTGCGCGCGAACGTGCGCTTCAACGGGGCCGAAATCGTGGACGTGAACCAGTGCAGCGGGCTGCCGTTCACATCCGACCAGGTTTATGCGGCGCTCGCCGAGCACCTCTAGGCATCAGAATCGAGGAACCATGACCCAGACGATCGCGCTCAAGCCCAAGGACTACAAGAACGACGTCGAACCCATCTGGTGCCCGGGCTGCGGTGACTTCGGGGACCTGGCCGCGTTCACGCAGGCGCTCGCCGCCATGCAGCTCGACCCCAAGGACATCGCCATCGTTTCGGGTATCGGCTGCTCGGGTCGCTTCTCGCACTTCATCAAGAGCTACGCCTACCACACCGCCCACGGCCGCGCGCTTCCCACCGCGATCGGCGTCAAGGCCGCCAATCCGGACCTGAAGGTGTTCGTGGTGGGTGGCGACGGGGACGGGCTCTCCATCGGTGGCGGGCACATCCCGCACGCCGCGCGCCGCAACCCCGACATCACCTACATGATCCTGGACAACGCCATCTATGGACTCACCAAGGGGCAGGGCTCACCCACCTCGCCGCTCAACATGGTGACACCCACCACACCGTTCGGCCTCGAGGATCCGCCGCTGGACCCGTTGCGGATGTTCCTTGCCTACGGGGTCAGTTTCGTGGCGCGTGGCTTCTCCTCGGACGTCAAGGGTGTGGCCAGGCTCATCCAGGCGGGGGCGGAGCACCGCGGCTTCGCGCTCATCCTGCTGGTATCCCCGTGCCCGACCTTCAATCAGATCGTGACCTTCGATTTCATGAAGAGCGTGGTCGCGCCCATTCCCGATGATCACGACCCCACGGATCTGAGCGCCGCCTTCCAGCTGGCGTTGAGCAAGGAGAAGTTCTACACCGGCGTCTTCTACCGCAACGACGGACTGGCCACCATGGACGCCAAGCTGGAGCACCAGCGCCGGCTCACGATGGACAAGCAGCCCCGGACGCTCGAGGCGCTGTTCGCCCAGTTCTAGGCCGCCGGCGGCCGCCGTCCCGATCTGCAACCCCGGGGTACATATCTGTCTCAAAAGTTGACACTTCCGCCCCTCCCCGGGCGGGCCTCCGGAGCCTCCAGGGGCCCATCCCAAGGCCCCCGCGGCGGCCCCCATGTGAAAGACTTCGCTTGACAAGACCGTTGATAAATCGCTAATTAAGGAAGCCCCGATATTCCGGTCCATCCCACCGCGGCCCGGAAGCCCCATGTGAAACAGCGTAACTGGTTGATTGGCACGGGAATTGGTACGTCTACCGTGCGGAGGGAATATCACATGCTGCGTCCGGCTGTTGCCGCCCTGGGATTTACCGCTCTTCTGCTCGCCTCGTGGACCGTCGGGGTCCACGCCGACGCGTCCAACAACGCCTACTCCGCCGAGGTGGATGTACGGCTCTCGACCGTCCGCAATCTGATTACCGCCAGGGACTACGCCGCCGCCAAGACGATGGCGGAGGAGATTACCGCCACCAGCCCGGCGCTGCCCGAGGGCTGGATGCTGCTCGGCTACGCGCGCAGCGTGACCGGCGAGTTCGACGCCTCCAACGCGGCCTACGACGCCGCGCTCGAGCACGGTGCCGACCGCCGCGAGGTCATGGTGGCCAAGGCCTACAACTGCCGCAAGCTCGGTGATGCGGCTTCGACGCGCGAGTGCTACCGCGAAATCGTGAATCTCGACCCGGAGAACGTGGACGCGTGGATGCAGTTCGCGGCCTTCGAGGCCAGCGTGGAGAACTACGACGACGCTGCCGAGTGCTACGCGACCGCGCTCAGCATGGACCCCAACAACATCGACATCATCGAGGCGGTTTCGCGCGTGGAAGAGAAGCGCGGCAACACGGCCGAGGCGGTCGCCTGGCTGGAATCGGGCCTGAGCCTGGATCCCACCAATACGCGCCTCCTGAAGCGCCTGGTGGTCATCAGCCTCAATTCCCAGGACTACACCCGCACGGTGGGCTATGCGGACCGCGTGCTCGCCATCGAGCCCGACGACGCCACGGTGCAGCGCAACCGCGCGCTCGCGCTCTACCAGAAGGGCGACAAGACGGAAGCGATCGAGTCGTTCGAGAAGGTGGCGGTGCTCGACGGCAAGATGGACAACCTGTACGGCCCGATGGCCGACTGCTACCGCGCGGCGGGCCGCGATGGTGACGCGCTGCGCGTGATCAACGAGGGAATCGAGGCGGGCAGTCAGACCGCGTGGCTCTACAGCGTGTGGGGCAAGATCCTCGAGGACCAGAAACGTTTCGACGAGGCCATCGACAAGTTCAACCGTGCGGTGGCGGCCAACGATCAGCTCTGGAGCGACTACGCGCGCAAGCAGATCGCCCGCCAGAACCAGCTCAAGAAGCGCGAGGCGATGATCGCCGCGCAGAACGGGATGTAGGGAAGAGGACGTCAGAGGCCCGCGGGCAACCGCGGGTATCTTGCTCCCCCGGCCGCCGGCCGGGGGAGCTTTTTTGTTGCAACGGGTTGCGTGGTTGCCCACCCCTCCGCCCGGTTGCCGCCGGCGGCGGTTTCGGAATAGCCGGTCCTTGTCGAACGATTCTCTTGGAAATTATTATGTTTGACGCCGCCGTGGGTCTCGGTGTACACTTCCCCCGCTACAGATGAATACCGGACCGGCCTGAAGTCCACGGCGGTCCGGGATTGGTGTGCACCACTGGCGATGTGCCGGATATGAGGACGGCAACGGCGAGCCACAAACTTGGGGCGTACCTGAAATAAAGCGAACCGCAGTCTCCCTGGTTCGAAGTTTCCCAGCCGTATTACCGAGGCAGTGATGCTTCTCCAGGGTGGAACCTGCCGCGGCCGCGTTTCGTTGCCGCAGCGTACGAGGTCTTCTTAAAGACGAGGTCTAAGGAGGAGGAGTATGAAGGCTGTTATCGCGTTTCTTCTCGTTATGATGATGGCGGTGCCGGTGCTGGCCGGTGCGCCGGCAGACGGCACGTACAAGTCCAGCGACATCGGCGGACTGATGTACCCGGGCCGCTACAGTGAATCCTGGTTCCCCACCAAGCTGTCGGTGGACAACACGTTGCACGAGCAGTCGTGGGATGGCGCCACGCTCGGTACCCAGTGGCAATGGTACTGTCCGTGGGTCGTCAATGCCCCGACCCTGCTCGTCAACACGGTCAACGGCAGCGGCAACGGCCAGAAGATCTGGACCGTGACCTACACCGGCGGCACCTGCTGGCTGGATGGCGGCGGCCCCTGGGCCGGCGGCGATCCGACGTACACGGCGAGCATTCTCACGTGGACGGCGGTGGTGACCGAGACGTACTCGAATTTCGCCGAGGTGGGAACCGTGCGCACGCACGCCGCGTCGGCGCAGTTCAACAACTATCCGGACGGCTGCATGTCGCTGCAGATCGAGAACACCGAGAAGATCGGCGACACCGACAGCGGTACGCTGCCGGCGGGTTATCCGAACTTCTGGTACTGGGCCCCGTGTGCGGATATCGGCACGACCGGTCCGGGCGAATGGGGCGACGTGGATTCCATCACCTTCACCATCCAGGGCTGCACGATTGCGACGGAGCAGAAGTCCTGGGGTGCGGTGAAGTCGCTCTACAAGAAATAGCACCTGTTGGAACGTTCCGGCGCGGCGCTTCTCCGCACGCGCATCTCGTTGCCCGCCCGGAACGGAACCACGGTTGAAGGTTGTGTATCGGCTCGACCGATTCAAGGAGGACGCAGGTATGAGGAATGCGATTTTGATTTCAATTTTCACCGCGGTGTTGGTGGTGGGTTCGGTGGCCGTCTACGCGGGTCCGCCCGCCAACGGCACCTACAAGTCCACCAACCTTGACTTCGACGAGGGCCGCGAGGCGTCGTCGTGGGCCGCGGGCAACTTTGTCGGCGTTGGCAACGTGCTGCACGCGGAGTCCTGGGATGGCGCGACCTTTGGAACCGACTGGAAGGTCCTGTGCCCGCAGGTCGCCAGCGTGTTCCTGGTGGTCGACCTCGTGGTTGGCGGCACCGGCCAGCGGATCTACCAGATCACGTATGCCGGCGGCACCATCGTGCTCGGTGGCACCGGCCCCTGGGCCGGCGGCGACGCGCAGTACACCGGCCTGATCGACACCTACACCGAAGTCCGCACCATTCAGTACGTTGGTGGCGCGGTGGTGGGTGCGGTGAGCAACCACGCCGTCAGCGCGCACCTGCAGGGTTACACCGCGAGCTGTATGACGTGGGGTATCGGTAACGGCGTGTGGCTGGGCAACGGTGTCGCACCCGCGGGTTACCCGGATTACCGCGACGCGGCCTGCGCCAGCGGCGGCAGCGGTCACTACGGTGATATTCGCGATCTGACAATCTCGGTTCAGGGATGCGCGGTGGCGACTGAGCAGTCCACCTGGGGTGGCGTCAAGTCGATCTACCGGGACTAGGTCCCCGGTTCGCACGCGTTCCTCGAGTCGTTTTGCCGACACGAAGGGGATTCTTGTTCCTGCACGGAACAAGGGTCCCCTTCCGGTTTTCGGGGAGCTCAGCCGAAATGGCGGAAGATTCTCTCGCCCACCCGAACGGTCCATGATTCCGGCATGGTGCGGAAGACGCGCGTGAACACGCGGTACTTGAGCGAGTCGCTCTTGACCACGCTCATGCCCTCGGCGGGGGGATCGAAGTAGTAGGGCAGCGCGACCTGGGTGGTGCCCCAGCGCTGCTTGAACTGGTTCAGCCCCGCGTTGTCACCCGCGGTGCGGCCGAAGTCGTAGCTGTGATCGCCGGCCAGCACCGCGTCCTCGATGGTCTTCCAGAACAACGGATACAGTGCCACCAGATCGCGGCGTGTCTCGTCCACGCCCTCGTACTTGGCGTAGGTGACGCCGTTGTAGCGCATCATGATGAGTCCCGCCACCGGGGTGCCCTCGTGTTCGGCCAGGTAGAGCATGGCGCTCGGATTCTGTGACAATCGCTCCAGGATGGTGGCGAAAAGCAGGCGTGGCTGCGGCGGAATGCCGTGACGCCGCCGGTTGCGCACGTAGAGCGTGTAGAAGGCCTCGAGATCCGCCGTGTCCGTGGCCACCCGCGCCTGCACGCCGAGCCGGATCCCCTTGGTGATCGTCTGCCGGACGGCGGTACGGCTGAACGTCTTCTTTACCGCCTCAGCATCCCCCGCGAGTGGAATGAGGTAGTTCCAGAAATGCCCGCTGGGGGCGAATCCCTCCGCCGGGGTATCCGACCCGTCGCGCAGCGCGGGCAGACCCCGCATCTCGTAGAAGGCGGCGCTCCTCTTGGCGCGCATGGCGCGGGCTTCGCCGGTGAGTGCGCGCGCGGTTGCCGCGTCGTCGGCCAGCGCGAAACACACGTCGGAAAAGGGAAGCGTCGAAATACGGTTGCCGGTGAGGCGGCTCTCCACCGCCACCAGCGGCAGCACGCCGGTTACGCGGCCGTCGGTTTCGTGCAGCAGACACAGGGAGGGATAGCGCCCGATCTCGCAGACGATGCGGATCCAGGCGGAGGTGTGGTACACCGTCGCCCGCGGGTGGGACGCCACGTAGGCGTCCCACCGCGGGTCGGTCCATGGTTCAACGGCGTGCAGCGGCACCGCTACGCGTAGTACTCCTGGCCCAGGTGGGTGATGAGTTCCTCACCCATCGCGTGACGCAGGTTGTTCTTGAGCTTCATGAGCTGGATGAACAGGTCGTGCTCGGCGTAGAGGCCGGGCGCGGTCTGCGGGCTCTTGAAGTAGAACGACAGCCACTCCTGGATGCCGGACATGTCGGCGCGCTCCGCAAAGTCGAGGAACAGCGCCAGGTCGAGCACGATGGGTGCGGCGAGAATCGAATCGCGGCACAGGAAGTCCACCTTGATCTGCATGGGATAACCGAGCCATCCGAAGATGTCGATGTTGTCCCAGCCCTCCTTGTTGTCGCCGCGCGGCGGATAGTAGTTGATCCGCACCTTGTGGAACATGTTGCCGTACAGGTCCGGGTTGAGCTGCGGTTGCAGGATGGACTCCAGCACCCCGAGCTTGCTCACTTCCTTGGTCTTGAACGATTCCGGATCGTCCAGCACCTCGCCGTCGCGGTTGCCCAGGATGTTGGTGGAGAACCAGCCGCTCACACCCAGCATGCGCGCCCGGAACCCCGGCGCCAGGATGGTCTTCATCATGGTCTGGCCGGTCTTGAAGTCCTTGCCGCAGATGGGCACGCGCATCTCCTTGGCCAGCTCGATCATCGCGGGGATGTCGACGCTCAGGTTGGGCGCGCCGTTGGCGTAGGGCACGCGCTCCTTGAGGGCGGCGTACGCGTACACCATGCTCGGCGAGATGGCCGGATCGTTGTTGCGCAGACCCTCTTCGAATGCCTTGACGGTCTGGTGCACCGGCTTGGCCTCGAGGTAGACCTCGGTGCTGCCGCACCACACCATCACCATGCGGTCGAGCTTCTTCTCGGCCTTGAAGCGCTTGATGTCCTCGCGCACCTGGTCGGCGAGCTCCATCCAGTTCTTGCCCTTCTTGACGTTGGGTCCGTCGAGCTTCTTGACGTAGTTCTTGTCGAACACGGCCGTCATGGGCGTGATCGCTTCCAGCGGTTCGCGCAGCTGGTTGAGCAGCTCCTTCTCCAGCACGCCCGCCTTGAGGGCGGCCTGGTACGCGTTGTCGGGAATGGGATCCCAGCCCGCAAACTCGATCTGGTCGAGCTGGGCGAGCGGGATGAACTCGTTGATGTGCGGCGAGCGGTTGTCGGTGCGCTTGCCGAGCCGGATGGTGCCCATCTGGGTCAGCGAGCCGATGGGCTTTGCGATACCGGCGCGCACGGCTTCGACGCCGGCGATGAACGTGGTGGCGACGGCACCCATGCCGGGCATGAGAATGCCGAGCTTGCCGGTCGCGGGACGAATGGTCTGTTTCTGCTTCATGAATCTCCTCCGATAGGGTCGCCCCGGGGGGCGGCAGGTTGGGAACCGCCCAAGAATACGTCGGGGCTGAATATAATTGAAATTTATTCGAGTTATAGTTAGTATAAGAAAAACTTATGGAAATCCGGCAGTTGCGATACTTCCTTTCGACGGCACGGCTGGGCAGCGTCGTGGCCGCCGCGGCAGAGCACTACGTCACCCAGCCCGCCATCAGCCTCCAGCTCAAGAAGCTCGAGGAGGAGATGGGGCAGAAGCTCTTCGTGCGCCGGGGGCGGCGGCTGGTGCTCTCCGAGGCGGGTGCAATGCTGGCGGTCCGGGCCGAGGAGGTGGTGCGCGGCCTGGAGCGCATGGAGGCCGAGATGCGCGGGCTGCGGGGTCTGGAGAGCGGGACCCTGCGGGTGGGGAACACCGACGCGGCCAGCGTCTACGTGCTTCCGGACGTCTACCGCGCGTTTCACGGGGCCCACCCCGGGGTGCGCATCGAAATCATGGTGGGGGACACGCAGCGCCTGCTCGACGCGCTCGCCGCCCGGCGCATCGAGCTCGCCACCGTCACCCTCCCCGTCCCGCACCGGGGCCTGTCCATCCGGCCCATCTATCGCGAGGAACTGGTGGTGGTGGTCCGTCCGGACGACCCGCTGGCCGCCCGCCGCGGCGTCACCCTGAAGGATCTGGTGGGGCACGGTGTCATCGCGTATCCGGCGGGTTCGATTACGCGCCGCATGATCGACGACGCGTTCTCCGCGCACGGCGAGACGCTGCGTGCGCGCATGGAAATCTCCAGTCCGGAGGCGATGAAGCAGCTCGCGCAGGCGGGGCTGGGTGCCAGCATCCTGCCGCGTCCGGTGGTGGCGGCGGAACTGGAGCGCGGCACGCTCAAGACGGTCTCCGTTCCCGGCGCCCACTTCGAGCGCGAGATCGGCATGGTGCACCGCGAGGATGAAGCGCTCTCACCGGCGGCGGCCGTCTTCCTGGAGATGGTGGCGGCGCGCTTTCGCGACGTGGGATCGCAAAAGGGTCGATAAAACCCCGCCGCCGTGGCAGAATGTCCGCTCGGCCCCGGGCCGCACACCCCATGAGCCAGCTCCAGCACGAACTCGACGTCGCCCGTTCCCTCGCCCGCGAAGCGGGGGGGATTGCGCGTGCCTTCTACGCCAAGCTCACCGAGAGCGATGTGGACGAGAAGGGACGCAACGACTTCGTCACCGTGGTGGACCACGAAGCCCAGCGGGTGATCGTCGAGGGGCTGCGCCGGGAGTTTCCGGACGACTTCATCGTGGCCGAGGAGACGCTCGCGCCCGGCGTGAACGACGGTCGCGAGGAGAGCGCGCGCCGCTGGTACATCGACCCGCTGGACGGGACCACCAACTACATCCACGCCTATCCCCACTTTGCGGTGACCATGGCGCTGGCCGTCGAGGGTCGCACGTCGGTGGCGGTCACCTACGCGCCGCTGCTCGACGAGATGTTCACCGCCATTCGCGGCCAGGGCTGCCGGCTCAACGACAAGCCGGTGCACGTGAGCCGGCTGCAGGATCAGAACCGCATCCTGCTCGGTACCGGCTTTCCGTTTCGCGCGCGCCACCTCCTGGACACGTACCTGCAGTCGTTCGCGCACTTCTTCCACCACGCGCGCGGTATCCGCCGCGGCGGATCGGCCGCGATGGATCTCGCCTACGTGGCCGCCGGACGTTTTGACGGGTTCTGGGAGATGACGCTCAGCCCCTGGGACATCGCCGCGGGCGTGCTGCTCATCGAGGAGGCGGGTGGCCGCGTCACCGATTTCTTCCTCGGCGACACCTACCTCGAGAGCGGGCACATCATCGCCACCAACGGCCTGCTGCACGACTGGATGGCGGACGGGATCGCGCAGATCTTCCCCCGCGACGCCGACTACAGCAAACGTTCATGAACAGGGAACGGATCTCCCCCGTCGCCACAGGTGGTGGCTGGCGCGACGTTGCCATCGTCACGGTGGTCGCGTTGCTGGTTCGCCTCGCCTGTTTCTTCATAAACTCACGCGGCAATCCCGCCTTCGACTACCTGATCATGGACTCGATGTACATCGACCGCTGGGCGCGCGCGCTCGTGGCCGGTGACCCGGGCCCGGCGGTCTACTTCCGCGGACCGCTGTACCCGGCCGTCCTCGGACTCATCTACAAGATCTCCGGCGGCAGCCACGCCGCGGCCGTCATCTTCAACCACATCTGTGGTGCGGTGACGTGCGGGCTCATCGTGGTTCTGGCCCGGCAGTACTTCACGCGCGCGGTGGCCCTGGTTGCCGGTTTGGTGGCGGCGTTCTACTGGCCCCTCATCTACTTCGAGGGCGAGATCCTGGTGGAGCCGCTCTTCATTGCGCTCCTGGTGCTGTCGCTGTGGCGGCTGGCGCGCGCGGTGTCGGCGCCCACCCTGGTGCGCATCGTGGTGGCGGGCGCATGCCTGGGGCTCTCGGCGCTGGCGCGCCCCACCGCACTCGTGCTGGTGGCGGTGGTGCCGGTGGCATTCCACGCGTCCGGGCTTCGCGCCCGGGCGTGGCTGCGCCCCACGTTGCTGTTCGCCGTGGCGGTCATCGCCGTGCTGGTGCCGTCAACCGTCCACAACTACCGGGGCTCGCACGCGCTGGTGCCGGTGGCGTGGTCGGGCGGGTTGAACTTCTACATCGGCAACAACGCGGAGTCGGACGGGCGCAGCGCCTTCATCCCCGGCGCGGTGTCACCATGGATGGGTGGCGGGGACGAAGCCCTGGCCATTGCACGCGATCAATCCGGCCGTGAACTCACCCCGGCGCAGGCGTCGTCGTACTTCTTCGGCCGCGGTGTGGACTACCTGGCGTCCGAACCGCTGGACGCAATGGAGCTGCTGGCGAGCAAGCTGTACACGTTCTGGGAAGGGCCCGAGCGCTCCAACGAGAAGTACATCTACTTCTTCTGGAAGCGTTACGGCCTGGGGCGCGTTCCCATGCCCGGATTCTGGCTGGTGGCGCCGCTGGCCTTCGTGGGCATGGTGGGGCTGTGGCCGCGGCGGCGGGAGCTGGCGCTGCCGTACGGGTTCGTCGTGGCGTACATGCTCGGAGTAGTTGCGTTCTTCGTGGTGGCCCGACTGCGCCTGCCGGTGGTGCCGGTGGTGATCGTGTTCGCGTCGTGGGCGGCGCTGGAGCTGGTGCGCGTGGCACGAGAGGGCGCGTGGAAGCGTCTTGGCATCGGCGCGGCTGTGTTCGCCGCCGCATTTGTCTTCTGCAACGCGGGATACCCGCGCTTCGCCGCGCAACGGCCCAACCACGATATCGTCTCGCACTACACGCTGGCGGGGGCCATGATGGAAGGGGAGGACACCGACGGCGCGCTGCTTGAACTGGCGCGCGCGCGGATCGCCTTCGAGCGCGCGCCCACGCAGCAGTACGTGGGCATCGCCCAGGACGTCTACTTCAAGCTCGGCACCCTGCTCTACGAACGCGGGCGTTGCAAGGAGGCCGCCGACGCGCTGGGGCGGGTGCTGCCCGGCGATCCGCGAGCGGCAGCCGCGCGCGTGATGTTCGCCGACTGCTGCGAGAAGACGGGGCGCTTCGCGGACGCCGCCAAGGCGTACCAGCTCATCCTGCGGCGCGCACCGCAGGACGAAGCGGCACTCGCCGGGCTGGTGCGCTGTCTCGAGGCGACCGGCGACTACGCCGAGGCCGCGCGCGTCCGTGCTCGGCTGGGGGCCCTGCAGAATTGAGTTCGGCGGCGTCGAGCGCTTGTCGCGCGCCTTGACCGTCATCGCGCCACCCTGCTACGCTCATGCACCCCATTGCTGAGTTCTCGGAGGTCAGTCCGAAATGAAAGACAATTCCGGTCCGGTCGTCCTGGTGGCGGTCGGCATCGTGCTGTGCGGCTGGTTCGTGGGGCGCGGGTTCACCAACGCCCGCACCGCGGACCGCTACGTGTCGGTGAAGGGCGTGTCCGAGCGCGACGTGCGCGCGGACATGGCGCTGTGGCCCATCCGTTTCAGTTCCACCGACGACAACCTGGCGCGCGCGCAGCAGAAGTTCGACGAATCGCGCGGGGCGGTGGTCAAGTTTCTCGCCAGCCACGGCATCGATGCCGCCAGCGTGGAGCTGCAGAATTTCGACGTGACCGATGTGCTCGCCAACCCCTACCGCGGGGCGGGGGAGGTCACCAGCCGCTACATCATCACCGGGACGCTCATGGTCCGCGTGGATGATCCCGCGCTGGTGCAGGTGGCGAGCCAGGACCTTGGCTCGCTGGTCTCGGCCGGCGTGGTGTTCTCGTCCCAGGGGGGCTATGCCTCAGGCCCCACGTTCCTGTTTACGAAGCTCAACGACCTCAAGCCGCAGATGATCGCGGAAGCGACCGCGAGCGCGCGCGAGGCCGCCGAGCAGTTTGCCAAGGACTCGGGAAGCGGCCTGGGGGGTATCCGCCAGGCCAACCAGGGGATCTTCCAGATCCTGCCGCGCGACCGCGCGCCGGGTGTCATGGAGGAGTCGCAAGTCAACAAAACGGTGCGTGTTGTTTCGACCGTCGAGTATCTGCTCGAAGATTGAACGGCGCCGCCAAAAAGGAGTGTGTTTGTCAAGATGAAGAAACTGATCCTGTCGATCTGCGTGTTGAGTCTGGTTTCCATCGGTGTGTCCCAGGCCAGTGCCGCCAAGTGGGCGGGCGTCAAGGGCGGCATCAATATGGCCGACTTCGGCGGCAGCGATGCTCCCGACAACACCAGCATGCGCAACGCCTTCGCCGGCGGCGCGTTCTTCGGCTGGGGCATCAACGAGCAGTTTGGTATCCAGATCGAAGGGCTCTACATGAGCAAGGGTGCCAAGGGCAAGGATGACAGCGGCGGCACGCCGGTGGATGCCACCGTGAAGCTCGACTATATCGAATTCCCCATCCTGTTTGCCGTGCGGTTCCCGGCCGGTGAGAAGCTCGCCTTTGACATCTTCGCGGGACCCACGCTGGGATTCAACATCAAAGCCGAGTACGAAGCCGGTGGCGAAACACAGGACGTCAAGGACGAAACCGAAAGCTTCGAGTTTGGCGCGGCGTTCGGAGGCGGCTTCTACTACATGCTGGAGTCGTTTTCGATCCTGGCGGACGTGCGCTACGGCATCGGTGCCACGACGACTCAGAAGGATTTCGAGGGACAGTCTTACGACGTGAAGAACAAGGGGATCGGCATCATGGTGGGTGTCGCGTTCCCCCTCGGTTCGAACCAGTAAGATTCAGCCGCTGCCGCACGGCGGAGAGGTGAACTCATGAAACAGTTGCTGAGTATCATCATCGTCGCGCTGCTGGCGGGGCCCCTGGTGGGCCCCGCCGTGGCGGCGGATGCACAGTGGACCCTGGGTTTCAAGGGCGGCCTCGCGCTGTCCGACCTGGGTGGTGATGACGTCATCGACTCCGAGCTGGGCAATCGCACCGGTTTCGCCGGCGGCGTGTTCGCCCAGGTGGACGTTTCGCCAAACTTCGGAATCCGCCTCGAGGGTCTGTACCATATGAAGGGCGCCAGCGAGGACTCGGCCAATGCCTCGGCAACCTTCAAGTTCGACTATATCGAGTTTCCGGTTCTGCTCGTCGGCCAGGTGCCGGCGTCGGAGAGCGCCGCGCTGAGTGCGTTCGCGGGGCCGGTCTTCGCCTTCAACACCAGCAGCAAACTCGCCGCGTCGATCGGTGATTTTGGCGGCTCGGTGGACATCAAGGACTACATTGCCTCGTTCGAGTTCGCCCTGGCCTTCGGCCTGGGCGCCTCGTTCGACGTGGGGAGTGTGTCCATCGAGGTGGATGGTCGCTACCAGCTCGGTCTCACGACCGTCGACGACGGCCTGGGGCAGGCCCTCCTGCTTGCGCCGGGCGACCTGGACATCAAGAACCGGGGATGGGTGTTCATAGCCGGCGTGGGATTTCCGATCGGCGGGTGACGGCGGTGCCCGGCCGGTCCCGCCCGGCCCCGGAAATGAGCGCAACTCGACCCAGCCAATCGCGTATTATTACCGTCTATAACAGCCACGGCTGACCGGGTCCCCGCCACCCGGGTGACTGGCCCCAGGGAGTCCCGCAAGAACTCAGGACCCCGGGGCCCCATACCATTTACAAGCAAGGTTGCCCGTTATGCCTTCAACCCCCCGCCGTGATACGTTCTATCTATTTATAAAACAAGCACTTACTGTGCTGGCCGTGGCCCTGCTGCTGGCCGGCTGTGGCAAGAAGGGAGACGCCGGCCAGGCCCAGGCCGGCGGTCCGGGGGGCGGCCCCGGGGGTGCCGGCGAGGCTCCGGTGCCGGTGGCGGTTGCTCTGGTGGGCAGCGGCGAGATCGCCAGCTATTACACCGCCACGGCGACACTGGCGGCCGAGAAGGAAGCCACCATTCTCTCGCGGGTCTCCGGCGTGGTGCAGAAGCTGTGGTGCGAGGAGGGCGACGTGGTCCAGGAGGGGGCCGAGCTGCTCCTGGTCGACAACGACGAGTACCGCTACCGCTACGAGCAGGCCCAGTCGGCGCGCATGGACCTGGAGGCCAGGGTGGCGCGGCTGGAGCAGATGCGCGAGCAGGAACTGGTTTCTCCGGAGGAGTTCGAGACGCTTTCCAACAACCTCGCCGCCGCGCAGGCGGCGGAGGGCATGGCCGAGCTGAACCTGTCCTACACCCGCGTCACCGCGCCGTTCACCGGCCGCGTGGTCGCGCGCAGCGTCGACGTGGGGCAGAACATCAACGTGGGGACGCAGCTCTTCGTGCTGTCCGACTTCACGCCGCTGCTCGCACGCGTGCACGTTCCGGCCAAGGAGTTCAACAAGCTGCAGGCCGACCAGCCGGTGGATCTTACGCTCGAGAGCAACGGCACACGCCTGCGCGGGCGCATCAAACTGGTGAGCCCCGTGATCGATCCCAGCAGTGGCACCATCAAGGTCACCATCGAGATTCCGACCTATCCGCCGGGCGTGCGCCCGGGCGACTTCGCGCAGGTGAGCATTGTCACCGAACGGCGCGTCAACCGTACGCTGGTTCCCAAGGTGGCACTGGTGAACGACCGGGGCGAGCAGGTGGTGTATGTCTCCGCCGATAGCACCGCCGAGCGTCGCGTGGTGGAGATCGGGTTCCAGGACGACAGGAACGCCGAGATTCTCACCGGCGTGACCGAGGGCGAACGCGTGGTGGTGAAGGGTCAGCGCACGCTCAAGAACGGCGCGGCCATCAAGATCCTGGACAACACCGAGGCGGCCCAGGTGACGGACTCCGCTGTCACCCGGGATGGTTCATAGATGCGCTCACTGATCGCGATGGCGGTCAGGCGGCGGGTGACCGTGGTGATGGCCGCGTTTGCCGTCGCAGCGTTCGGGATGGTGGGCTACGAGCGCCTGCCCATTGAGCTGTTCCCGGACATCTCCTATCCCTCCATCACCATCCAGACCGATTTCCCGGACACCGCGCCGCCCGAAGTGGAGTACCTGATCACGCGCCCCGTGGAGGAAGCGGTGGGTGTGCTGCGCGGGCTCAAGTCCATCCACTCGGTGTCGCGGCCGGGCGCCTCCGAGGTGACGCTGGAGTTCGACTGGGACTCGGACATGGACATGCTGTCCATGGAGGTCCGCGAGAAGCTCGACCGCATCATTCTGCCCGACGAGGCTGAAAGCCCCATCGTCCTGCGCTACGATCCGTCGCTCGACCCCATCATGCGCATCGCGCTTTCCGGAGACGGCGGGCTCAACGACATGCGCAACCTCGCCGACCGCAAGATCAAGCTCGACCTCGAGACCCTCAAGGGCGTGGCCGCCGCCCAGGTCAAGGGCGGTCTGGAGGACGAGATCCAGGTGGACGTGGACCAGGAGCGCCTGGCCGCCATGGGCATCCCGCTGGACCGGGTGCGCGAGGCGGTGGGCGTGTCCAACATCAACCTGCCGGGCGGATCCCTGCGCGGGCGTGACTCACACTTCATCATCCGCACCCTCAACGAGTTCGACACCGTCGAGGAGATCGGGTCGGTGATCGTCGCCGAGCGCGACGGCGCCGCGGTGCGCCTGCGCGACGTGGCCAGTGTCACCATGGGCTCCAAGGAGCGCGAGGAGATCACGCGCTACAACGGCAAGGAGTGCGTGGAGATCGCCGTTTTCAAGGAAGGCGACGCCAATACCGTCACCGTGTCGCGTCTGCTGCGCCAGCGCATGGATGAGTGGAAGAAGAAGCTCCCCGAGGGCTATGAGCTCTCGTCGATGTTCGACCAGTCGCACTTCATCGAGCAGTCGATCCGCGAGGTGCGCAACTCCGCCATCATCGGCGGTATCCTGGCCATCATCGTGCTGTTTCTGTTCCTGCGCGAGGTGCGCAGTACGGTGATCATCGCGCTCTCCATCCCACTCTCGGTCATTGCGACGTTCATGATCATGTACCGGCTCGACATCTCGCTCAACGTGATGTCGCTGGGCGGGCTCACGCTGGGTGTGGGCATGCTGGTGGACAACTCCATCGTGGTGCTCGAATCCATATTCCGCAAGAAGAAGGCGGGCCTGTCGCTGGCGCGCGCCGCGCTGGAAGGCGCCGACGAGGTGGGTGCGGCGGTCGCCGCCTCCACCGCCACCACGGTGGCGGTGTTCCTGCCCATCGTGTTCGTGGAGGGCATCGCTGGACAGCTGTTCCGCGACCAGGCCATGACGGTGAGCATCAGCCTGCTCGCGTCACTCGCGCTGGCGCTCACGCTGATTCCCATGCTGAGCGCGCTGGGCCAGCCGGTGCGCAAGGCCGACGTCGAGGGGCCGCCGGTTCTCACCGACGACTCCGGCATGGACGAGGCCGGCACCAGACTCACACTGGGCGCGTTCTCGCGCGTGTACGACCGCATCGTGAGGGCGGCGGTGGGTCGATCGCGGGTCACCCTGTCGGTCGCATTCGGGCTGTTTGCGGTGGTCATGTTCTCCACCCGCTTTCTCGGCACGGAACTGATTCCGCCGCTCACCGAGGGCGAGTTCTTCTTTGAAGTGAAACTCCCCGAGGGGAGTTCGCTCAACGCCACCGACCGCGTGGTGCAGGAGATCGAGCGCGTTGCCGATCAGGACGACCGCGTGGATCACAGCTACGCGCGCATCGGTAGCCGGCTCATCGCGGGCGGGATGTCCGTCAACGCACTGGGTGAGCACTTCGGACAGGTCAACGTGGCGCTCAAGGACAAGAGCAACGATATGGTGGAGGAAGCGGTGGTGAACGAAATGCGGGATCGCTTTGCCGCCATGCCCGACGTGGAGGCCAAGTTCGGGCGCCCGTCGTATTTCAGCCTGAAGACGCCGATCGAGGTGATCCTCTTTGGAGAGGATCTGGAACTCCTGCGCGACTACTCGCTGGATCTTTCGCGCACGCTCGAAAACGTGCCCGGCCTGGTGGACGTGCGATCCTCGCTCGAGGCGGGGAACCCGGAGCTGCAGGTCATCTTCGACCGCGACCGCGTGGCCGCGCTGGGGCTCGACCTGGGGACGTTGTCGCAGACGTTGCAGGGCCGCGTGCAGGGCGTGGTGCCGACGCGATTCAAGGAGGCGGATCGCCAGATCGACGTGCGCATCCGCAACCAGGAGTCGGACCGGACCTCGATTGCGGACGTGCGCAACCTGGTGCTGCCCGCCTCGGACGGCTCCTCCATCCGCCTGACTTCGGTGGCGGACGTGCGCGTCGACGAGGGCCCGGCGGAGATCCACCGGTTGCAGCAGCAGCGCGCCGCGGTGGTGAGCGCCAACCTCGAGGGCCGCAGCCTCGGAGCCGCGGTGGGAGACGTGCGCACGGCGCTGGCGGACAACCCGCCGCCCACCGGCATCACCTCGGAAATCGGCGGCCAGAACGCCGAGATGCAGGTGTCGTTTGCGAGCCTGCGCTTTGCCATCCTGCTCGCCATCTTTCTCGTGTACCTGGTGATGGCGGCGACGTTTGAATCGTTCATCCATCCCTTCATCGTGCTGTTCACGATTCCGCTCGCGCTGGTGGGCGCGGTCATCGGGTTGCTGGTGACACGCACGGAGATCAGCGTGATGGTGCTGATCGGTGCGGTGCTGCTGGTTGGCATCGTGGTCAACAACGCCATCGTTCTGATCGACGCGATCAACCGGCTGCGGCGCGTCGGGATCGAGAAGAGAGAGGCTGTGGTGCGCGCGGGGCACATCCGGTTGCGCCCCATCCTGATGACCACGCTCACCACCGTGCTCGGCCTGATTCCCATGGCCATCGCGTGGGGCGAGGGCGCCGAACTGCGCTCGCCGCTCGCGATCACGGTGCTGTTCGGGCTGGCCATCAGCACGCTGCTGACCCTGGTGGTCATTCCCGCGGCGTACGTGGCGGTGCCTTCAAAGGTGACGGTGGAAACGCAACAGAACGCAGGTGTGTCATGACACTTCCGGAAATTGCCATCAAGCGACACGTCACCATGCTCATGATCATCGTGAGCCTCGTGGTGATGGGCACGGTTGCGCTGTTCCGGCTGCCGCTCGCCTTCCTGCCGGACTTCGAGCAGCCACTGATCTTCGTGCAGCTCCCGTATCAGAACGCGTCGCCCGCGCAGGTGGAGCGCCTGGTGGTGCGCCCGGTGGAGGAAGCGCTGGGTTCGGTGGGCGGCCTGCGCAACATGTGGGCGCACATCGACGACCAGGGCGCGACCATCGGACTGGAGTTCGACTGGTCGCAGAACATGAAGGTGGCGCGCACCGAAATCTGGGAAAAGATCGACCGCACGCGCCGCGACCTCCCCGACGACATGGGCGACATCCAGGTGTCCAACAACTGGGACTCCCGCGAGTCCGATATGCCCATCATCGAGGGACGCCTGTCGTCCAAGAAGGACCTGAGCGAGAGCTGGGACCTGCTGGAGCGGCGCATCGTCAAACCGCTGGAACGCATTCCAGGCGTGGCGGGCGTGCGTCTGGACGGCGTGAACCCGCGCGAAGTGCGGATCAACCTCAACGTCGCCAGTCTGGAAGCGCACGGTATGGACGTGCGCGACGTCATCGATCTCCTGCGTTCCTCCAACTTCGACCAGTCGCTGGGCAAGGTCACCGACGGCGACTCGCGCTGGTCGTTGCGCACGGTGGGGACGTTCACCTCGGTGGAGGAGATCGAGAACCTGGCCATCCGCGAGGACGGCCTGCGCCTGCGCGACGTGGCCGACGTGCGCTATGAGGAGCCGCCGCTGGAGTACGGCCGTCATCTCGATGGCGACTTCGCCATCGGCGTCACCATCACCCAGGAGTCCAAGGCCAACACGGTGGAGGTGTGTGACGCGGTCGACAAGCGCATTCAGCAGATGAACTCGGATCCGGAGCTGGAGGGCGTCAACTTCCTCACCTGGTTCAGCCAGGGCAAGGAGATCAAGAAGACGCTCGGGGACCTCATGTACACGGGGATCTTCGGCGCGATCCTGGCTGCGCTGACGCTGTACCTGTTCCTGCGCCGGGTCTCCACCACGCTGGTCTCGGTGGCGTGCATTCCGTTCTCGTTGATCGTCGCCTGCGGCTTCATCTGGGCGCGTGGCGGCTCCATGAACACGCTGGCGCTGCTGGGACTGATCGTCGCCATCGGCATGCTGGTGGACAACGCGGTGGTGGTCATCGAGAACATCTTCCGGCACCAGGAGGAGGGCGAGGACACCCGCACCGCAACCCGCCAGGGCGCGGCGGAAGTCGCCGTGGCGGTGACCGCGGCCACGCTCACCTCGGTGATCGTGTTCCTGCCGCTCATCTTCAACAAGCCCAGCGAGATGAACCTGTATCTCAAGGAGCTGGGCATCAGCGTATGCATCGTCATCCTGGCCTCGCTGTTCATCAGCCAGACGCTGATTCCACTGGCGACGTCGTGGTTCATCCGCTCCCGGCCCAAGCCCAAGACGCGCACCATGCTCAGGGCGGAATCCCTCTACAGCCGCACGCTCGTGTTCAACCTCAAGCACCGGTGGCTGGCACCGGTGGTGCTGGTGGCGGCGCTGGCATCCGCGTACATCCCGTTCACCAAGGTGGACAAGAACTTCGACACCAGCGAGAGCGAGCTGTTCGTCCAGGTGAACTACGACTTCAGTGAGAACCTGAGCCTGGAACACAAGGAAGACTTCGTCGACAAGCTCGAGGCGGCGCTGGAGCCGCACCGCGATGAACTGATGGCGCGCTCCATCTACAGCTTCTGGAGCGATCGCTGGACCATGACCCGCATCTACCTCAAGGAGGGCGAGGCCGACGAGGAGAACATCGCCGAGGTGCGCAAACGGTTGCGTACGATGCTGCCGGAGATCGCGGGCACCAAGTTCGAGATCATGGAGAACAACCAGTTCTGGAGGCAGGATCGCGGCAAGCGCATCGCGCTGCAGGTGGTGGGGGAGGATTCGGAGACGCTGCAGGAGATCGGCGAGGAGGTCAAACGGCGCCTCGAGGACATACCGGGCCTCATCGACCCCTTCGCGGGCGGCTGGCGCGGCGATCGCGAGGGTAACGAGGAGATCCACGTGGAGATCGACCGCGACATGGCCTCGCGGCTGGGTGTTTCCCCCATGCAGCCGGCGCAGGTGGTGGGGCTGACCTTCCGCGGTCAGCGCCTGCAGCGGTTCCGGACCCCCGACGGCGAGCGCGAGATGCGCGTGACGCTGGACGAAAAGGAAACCGAGTCGGTGGCGCAACTGCGCAACCTGCCGCTGTGGACGGCCGCGGGGGAGAAGATCCCGCTGGCCTCACTGGCGACGTTCACCCAGAAGGAAGGCCCGACGGACATCAACCGAGACAACCGCCTCACCAGCCTGTGGTGTGGCGCGCGCTTCGAAGAAGGCACGCGCGAGGAGTACATGCCGCTGGTGACCGCCGCCATGAACGGCGTGTCGATGCCCTATGGATACTCGTGGACCTTCGGGCGCTGGGAGGAGCGGCGCAAGGAGAAGACGCAGGAGTTCCTCACCAACCTGCTGCTGGCGCTGATGCTGATCTTCGTGGTGATGGCGTCGATCTTCGAGTCCGTCAGGCAGGCCATCACGCTGTTGCTGGCGTTGCCGTTCGCGCTGGCGGGCGCGTTCTGGACGCTCTATATGACGGGCACCGACTTCGACCAGCCCGCGGCGGTCGGGCTGCTCTTGCTGATCGGCACCGTGGTCAACAACGGCATCGTGATGCTGGCGCACGTCAACCACTACCGCGGCGTGGGCATGACGCGCTACGACGCGTTGCTGCGCGGATGCCGCGAACGCCTGCGCCCCATCATGATGACCGCCTTCACCACCCTGGTGTCACTCATTCCGATGGTGGTTCAGAAACCGTCGCTGGGCGGCGTGTATTACTATTCGATGGCGCTGGTCATCATGGGCGGGCTGCTGCTGTCGACCTTCCTCACCCTGATCCTCCTGCCCACCACCACCACGCTGGTCGAAGACGGCACCAACTGGGTGGGCCGCATGGTCCTGAAGCTCCTGGTGCTGCTGCGCATCCGCAAGCCGGCGGAGGCGCTGGCAGACTGAGTCCACGCGCCACGCGCCCCGTCAACAGGCGCCCGGTTTCGCCGACTGCATGCGCGAAGCCGGGCGCTTTGACGTTGTACTCGGCCATCTGCTAGCGTTACCCCCCCATGTCCCGATTCCGTTCATTGATGCGCGACGTGCTGGATGCCATACGTGGCACCGAGCAGGACTACACCCGCGGCAGTATTCGCCGCGCCGTGGTGCTGCTCGCCATTCCCATGATCCTGGAGATGGCGCTCGAATCGGTCTTTGCGGTGGTGGACGTGTTCTTCGTGGCGTCTCTGGGCGCGTCCGCGGTGGCCACGGTGGGCATCACCGAGTCCATCATCACGCTGGTCTATGCCATTGCCATCGGACTGGCCATGGGAACCACGGCGATGGTGGCGCGCCGCGTAGGGGAGAAGAACCCGCGCGAGGCCGCGGACACGGCGGTGCAGGCGGTCATCGTGGGCGTGGTTGCCTCCATCCCCATCGCGCTGGTGGGACTCTTCTTTGCGAAAAAAGTGCTGGCGCTGATGGGAGCGGATGCGTGGAGCATCGAGCACGGGTACCGCTACACGGTGTGGATGCTGGGCGGCAACGTGGTGATCATGCTGATCTTCGTGTGCAACGCCATCTTTCGCGGCGCGGGCGACGCCGCAACCGCCATGCGGGTGCTGTGGGTGGCCAACGGCATCAACATCGTGCTGGATCCGGCCTTGATCCGCGGATGGGGCCCGCTGCCGCAGATGGGCATCGAGGGCGCCGCACTCGCGACCAACATCGGCCGCGCCATCGGCGTGGCCATGCAGTTGTTCATCCTGTTGCGCGGCGCCAAACATATCCGTGTCCTCGCCGTCCAGGTGCGCGTGAACGCCGCCGTGATGCTGCGCCTGGTGCGGGTGTCGCTGGGGGGAATCGGTCAGCTGATCATTGCCACCTCGAGCTGGGTGGGACTGGTGCGCATCATGGCCACCTTCGGCAGCGAGGTGCTGGCCGGGTACACCATCGCGGTGCGTATCATCATGTTCACCTTCATGCCCGCGTGGGGGTTGAGCAACGCGGCGGCGACACTGGTGGGGCAGAACCTGGGCGCGCAACAGCCGGAGCGGGCCGAACGCTCGGTGTGGATGGTGGGCTGGGCCAACATGGCCCTGCTGGGTCTGGTGGGCCTGGGCTACGTTCTGCTCGACCAGCCCCTGGTGCGTATCTTCACCGCGGAGCCCGGCGTGGTGGCGGCGGGTGCGGAGTGCCTGCGCACGGTGTCGTACGGCTATCTCTTCTACGCGTGGGGGATGGTGATGGTGCAGGCGTTCAACGGCGCCGGCGACACCGTGACCCCCACCCGTCTCAACCTGGTGTGCTTCTGGTTGATCGAAATTCCGCTGGCCTACCTGCTGGCCATGGTGCTGGACGTGGGCGCGTCGGGGGTATACTGGTCGATCGTAATTTCGGAGTCGCTGCTGGGGCTGCTGGCCATATGGTTCTTCCGCCGTGGCGGCTGGAAACAGAAACAGGTGTGATGACCGCGAAGGCGGCCGCCTATTCCCAGAACTCGAAGTGGCCGATGCCCACCAGGGTCTGCTGGTAGTTGATGACTTCGTAGACGCCGGTGGCGAAGGGGCCGCTGCCGGTGTCGAAACCGCGTCGCACCTGGCCGTCGAAGTAGGTGTAGCCCCCCGCCGAGTTCTGCACCACCGCGAAGAAGAACTCCGAGCCGCAGGGCGTGGTGCTGTCCAGCGCGCTCACTTCGTAGCGCAGGCCCTCGTCGTGGCGGCGGTTGGCCGGTGCCGTCCACACCATCACCGTGCAATCGGGTGAGGACGACGCCAGCGCGGTGTCGATTTCGACGCAGCGGACCACGTCGGCGCCCGTGTCCAGCCGGAAGATCACCCGGCGCAGTCCGTCGTCGCACCGGCTCAGTGGCGCGGCCCCGTCCACCGGGTCGCTCTCGCACCCGGAGGCCATGAGCAGGCCCGCCACCGCGGGCCCAATCGCCCATCCCCATGCTGGTGGCCGGTATCGCACCTTCTCAGTGTATGGCTCCGCGGACCCGGGCGCAACGCATACGCAAGAGTGTTCGGTTGACACCGGCCCGGCCGGGGGTGCGCTTGCGCGGTTGCATCCGCGTTGCATTGAAAACACGAAGCCCCCGCGATCACTGCGACCGCGGGGGCTTTCGTGTTGGCGTTCAGGCGTTGAACGTCAGGGTTTCGTCAGCGGCAGCGCGCCTTCCAGCGTCCGCGGAAGAAGCCGCCGTCCACCTCGTCGCTGGTGCACCACGAGCCACCCAGGGCACCCGCCACGTCCAGCTGGCGCGAGTACCACACGCCCTCGAACCAGCCGTCGGCCCGGCGCGCGCTGGTCGCGGGGAGCATCCCGTAGTGGCCCTTGAGCAGGCCCTGGAAGCGGCCACCCTCGGTGACCCACTTGCCGAAGAAGACGTGCTCGTTGCGGCCGTTGACACCGTAGACGCCGCGCAGGTAGCCCATGTGCATGCCGTTTTCGCTCACCCACTTGCCGCGGAAACGGCCGTCGATGCGTTCGTCCTCCACCGGCTTCCACTGGCCGGCCAGGAATCCGCCGGCACAGTCGCCCGGCGCGCGCATCAGGGTGTTGAACGCAACCGCGTTGCCCGCGTCGTCCACCGTGACCACCCGGTGCAGGTTGGCCAGGTCCTCCTCATCGATGGTGACCGTCAGCGGTCCCGTCTTGAACGTCACCGAGATGGGCTTCTCGCAACGGCGGTCGTTGACCGTCGCCAGCGAGACCGAGTCGCAGCGCATGGGCAGCAATTCAACCAGAATGCCGTCGTAGTGCGGGCGGGTGTGGGAGATCCACTCCACGCACTGGCGCGTCGTCCGCGGCAGCAACTCGTCGTGTGCATCGAAACGAATGAGGCGCTTGACCACCACCACCGCGTTCTCGGCGCACAGGCCGCCGGTCCAGTCGGTGGAAAAGTCGATCAGCGAGTCGGCGCGCAGGTTGCCCCACGTGATCATCAGATAGTGATGCTGCCGGCGATGATCGGTGCGGGTGGTGTCGACGTCGTCGTCCACCTCCATGTCGCCGAGCGGGCCGTAATCGGCTGCGAGACCCGCTTCGTCGAACGCGGGCGCCTCATCGGCGGTGTTGAAGCCTCCGTAGGGATCGTCGAGGTTCTCGGTCTGAACCCGGGACGACAGGTCGTTGGCCGTGTCGGTGTCGGCGGCGTTGTCACATCCCGCCGCCACCCACACGACAAGCATGGTGAGCATGAGCAGGCTGAAGAATGTCCGGGTGCGTTTCATGGAGCCACTCCTTCCAAGGGTTTCCTCGCCGGTGTTCCGGCACCGGGGCGCTTTGCGAATTTGGTGGCGGCCGGGTGAGGCACGCCGTCACCCTGAATTGGCAATGCGCATGCCGCACAAGGGGGTTGCGCCGCCCGTCGGCGTAAGATAATGTGCTGAAAGCAGTTCAGCGCGGCGGCGGGGGCCGCCCGGGGCGCGCCCGGCCTGCCCGGGTGCCCCGTCAGGTACACCGGGAGGGGACACGTGTCCCCGGCCGTACAGGCCCGCCGGCACCGGAGGCGGCGGTTCCACGATCCACCATGACCGCAAACAGCCCGCGCAAATTCTCCCTCGATTCTATCACGGCGGCCGTGGCGACGTTGTTCGCCATGGCCATCGTTGCCAGTCCGCCGCCCGACCTCGACCTGTGGTGGCTGATGGCGGTGGGACGCCGCATGGCGGACACCCACGCCTACATCTACGCTGACCCGTTCACTTTCACCGTTCCCGGCGCGGCGTGGTCGCCGCAGAGCTGGTTGTCCGCGCTGGTCTACTTCGGTCTGCACCAGCTCGGGGGCATGACCGCCATCGGTGTGCTGCGGGTGGCGATGGCGGGGGCAATTGCGGCGCTCGTGTTTCGCGCGCTGCGCGCCGGGGGTGTGGCGTGGGCCATGGCTGCCCCGCTGGTGGTGGTGGCGCTGGTGACCGCGCACGGACGCTTCACCGACCGCGGTCAGCTGTTCGAGTATGTCTTTCTGGCCTGGCTGCTCGTGTTCCTGCTCACCGCGCATGAACGCCGCGGCCGCGCGTTCTTCGTGTTGCCGCTGCTGGTGCAGCTGGCGTGGGTGCAGTTTCACTCCAGCTTCCTGCTCGGTCCGGCGCTGGCGGCCATCTTCTTCGCGGGCGAGTGGCTGGCCGGCCGGCTGCCGTTTGCGCGGCCGCTGCACCGCCACGATTACCGCCGCGCGGCCCTGCTGGTGGGGGCGATGCTGCTGGTGTGCGTCGTCAACCCCAACCCGCGTGCGTTTCTCATCCAGCCGTTCGATACGAGCCAGCACGAGTTGATCTCGCGCTTCACCCTGGAGTGGAAGTCGCCGTTCGATGCGGCCATCGCCGGCGCCGGTTTTCATCCCTGGTACGAGATTCTGCTGGGGGTCGCGGCGCTGGCGCTGCTCGCCAGCCTGCCGCGCGTGCCGCTCGCGCCGCTGTTCATGATCGCCGCCACCGCGTGGCTCTCGCTGCAGTCGCACCGGTTTCGGGTGGAATTCGGCCTGGTCACCGCGGTGATGGCGTCGGTGATGCTGGTGCGTTCGTCGCTGGTGACGGGGTTTGCCGTGCGGCGGCTGCCGGCGGCGACGTGGCGGATGATCGGCCTGGTGACGACGCTGCTGCTGATTGTGCTCGCGCGCGGGCTGCTGGTTGCGAAGCCGGCGCCCGACCTGTTGCCGCAACGAGCACTTGCCTTCGTGGTCGACGAGAACGTCGCGCACCGGCCCTATCACACCATCGGCTACGGGTCGTACATGCTGTGGCGTCTGTATGGCGAGCGGCAGACGTTCATCGACGGGCGCAACTTCGATGCCGGCGTGTACGAGGACTTCCTGCGCGGGCAGACCAACGCGCCCGCGCTGCGCGGCGTGATCGGGAAGTACGGGGTGGATTCGTTCATCATCCCCGCGCCGGAGCGCGCCGACGCCGGCATGCACAACGTGCACAAGTCGCTCATCGTGTGGCACGACACCTGGGACCTGGTGCACATGGACGAGCAGGCGTTCGTGTACGTGTCGCGCGCCGCGGCGGACTCGACCTGGCTGGGCACGCACGCCTACCGTTCCTACCACCCGATGACGTTTGCGGGCGAACGGCATACGCCGGAAGCGTTCGACCGCGCCATCGCCGAACTCGAGCGCCTCACCATGGAATCGCCGGGGTACCTGCGCGCCTGGATCGACCTGGGGCTGGCAAGAATGTCGCGTGGCGACACGCAGGGAGCAATCACAGCGCTGGAAAGCGCCCTCGCCCTCGACCCCGCCAACACCCCCGTCCGCGACCTGCTGCAGAAGCTGCGCGCGCCCCGCTGACCTGGATAGACTGGGGCGGGCACGAGACCGCTCCTCCGCTCATGGTCCTCGCGCGAGACATTTGAAATCGCGCTGCGGAAATCGCGTCGGACCGGCCTCGCGCCCGCCCGGAAGTCTCTACTGTCGGGGGGATGTGTCGTCGACGGCGTTGTGCCAGGGCGGGTCCATCGCGCAGCGGAAGCCCACGTACAGCCAGCGCTTGCCCTGCTGGGTGCTCTCGCGGTTGGCGCAGCGCAGGTACTTCTGAAAGGTGTTCCACGAGCCCCCGCGGTAGACGCGGCGCTCGGTGCTGAACACCTCGCGGCGGTCGGGGACACCCTTGGGGAGCTGGTCGTCCGGTCCGCGCGGATACGCCTCGTAGTCGCCATCCACCCACTCCGCCACGTTCCCGGCCATGTCCCAGCACCCGTAGGGGCTCACCCCGGTGGGGTAGTGCATGATCTGCAGCGGGTGCTCACCGTTGTTGGCGTGGGTGCGGTTGAAGCCCTCGCCCCAGGGGTACGTGCGCCCGTCCGTCCCGCGTGCGGCCTTCTCCCACTCGGCCTCCGTGGGCAGCCGCTTGCCCACGAACTTCGCGTACGCAACCGCCTCCTCCCAGGTGATCGACACCACCGGGAAACCGTCCTCGCCGATGCCGTACTTGCGGTCGATCCAGCGCGACGGGGCCTCGGTGTCGGTGGAGTCCAGGAACACCTTGTACTGCGCGTTGGTGACCTCGTGGACGTCGATGTAGAAATCGTCCACCCACACCCGCCGCTGGGGGAATTCGTCGACGTCCGCCCACTTGAGGACGTCGTCGGCCGTGCTGCCCATCAGAAATTCGCCGGCCGGCACGAAGACCATGCCCTGCACCGGGGGAATCGCATCCGGCCGGGCAACGGCCGTGGAATCCCCCTGGGTGCGCGCCGCGGCCACGAGGGCCAGGCAGAGCACCGGGATGGATAGCAAGGCGAGAACAGGTCGCATGTTGTTTCTTGGGAAGCACTGGGCCCGGCTGCCTCCGGCAGGGTGAGGCTGGCCCTTTGGCAGACTCTACGACCCGCGGCCACGGCGAGTAAACCCTTAATCGCTTCTGACGTTATGGAGTCGGAACCCATTCCGGCCTCACCGCTTGCCGGAAATGATGCGGGCTCCCGGTGGGGGGAGCCCGCGATATGAACATCGATAAAAGGGTCGGAAGGCAGCGTGCTTTTAAGGGCCCGCCGCCTTCCTCTGGTGGGGACCGAAGAAGGCGCGATCTTGGGGGATTGGACTAGGGACTCGCGCCGTTTCCTCTTCCTGTTGGCTTTGCGGATCAATTCTGTGAAGCCGATACCGTCCGCCTCAACCCATTGGTATCCGAACGGTTGCCGCATGTCCTACCCGTCGGTACCGGCTTCGAGAACCAATATAGGAGGGGGCTTGCTATTCGTAAAATAGAAAATGTATATTGTAATTATCTATAAAAGCTATGGCTACCATCAACCTCAACCATCTCCACTACTTCTTCGAAGTGGCCCGGCGCGGCAGCTTCACGCGGGCCGCGCGTGAACTCCTCGTTTCCCAGTCCGCCCTGAGTGTTCAGGTGCGGGCGCTGGAGAACGCGCTGGGCGGGACGCTGTTCGACCGGCGGCGTAACGGCGTGGTGCTCACCGACGCCGGCCAGCGGGCCTACGAGGTGGCGGAGCGCGTATTCGCGGAGGTGGACCGCCTGGTGGCCGACTTCCAGAAGACCGAGCCGGTGGTGTCGGCCTCGGTGACCGTCTGTACCGTGAACAGCATCGGGATTTACGTCCTGCCCGACCTGCTGACGGCGTTCCGGGCCCACGCGCCCGAGGTTCGTATCCGCCTGGACTTCCGCGAATCCGAGCGCGCCATGGACCAGCTCTACCAGGGCAAGGCGGACATGGTGGTGGTGCCCTGGGAGCGCGCCTACCCCGACCTCACCGGGGTCCCGTTGACGCGCAACAAGATGTTCCTGGTGGCGCCCCCCGACCATCCGCTGGTCAGCGCCGCGCGGCCGGTGCCGCGGGACCTCGAGGCCTATCCCTTCGTGGGATACAGCGAGGGCATGCACACACGATCCATGATCGACGCGCTGTTCCGTCGCATGTCGCTCAAGATCGAGTACTCGGTGGAGTCATCCAACGCCGCCACCATCAAGCAGATGGTCATCGCCGGCATGGGCCTGGGGTTCCTTCCCGAAACCGCGGTGGCCGCCGACATCCGCCGCGGCGTCCTGGCGCGCCTCGACGTCCCCCCGCTGGTGATGAGCCAGGATGTGACGCTGTACCTGCGCAAGAACCGCACCCTGCCGCGTGCCGCGGGAGAGTTCGCGGACTTCCTGCGCGACTACTTCGCCCCCGGCAAGCGGGTGGCCCGCAAGCGCGGCGCCTAGCCCCGCCCGGGGCGGAAAACGCCCCGCCGCGGACGGGCTCCTGGGCTATAATGCTCGCGATGCGAATCGTCCACACGGCAGACGTGCACCTGCGCGGCGAACGCGAGGAGCGCTGGAAGGCGCTGGATGCGGTGCTCGCCGTGGCGGCCGATGCCGGCGCCGGGGTGGTGGCGATTGCGGGCGACCTGTTCGACCGCGACGTGGACGCGCCCGCGCTCAAGACCAACCTGCGCCGCGCTCTGGAGCGCTTTCCCGGCACCGTCGTCATCATCCCCGGCAACCACGACGCGCGCGGTATCCGCGCCGGAGATTTTTTTGGCGACAACGTGCGCGTTCTCGCCGGTCACGACACGGTGGCGGATGTCGGCGGGATCCGTTTCGTCGGGCTCCCCTACGAGGATGTGAGCATCGACGGAACCCTCGCGCGCCTGCGCGCGGCGTCGCGCCAGCGCGCCGACGGCACCAACGTGCTCCTCTACCACGGCGAGTTGCTCGATTTCTCGCCGGGGGGCGGTGCCTTCGGCGACGAGGACGACCGCGAGTACATGCCGGCGCGTATCGCCGATATTGCCAGCCTCGGTTTCGACTACGTGCTGGCGGGGCACTTCCACAAGAACCACGACGTGCGCGCCTGCGGCGACGGCTACTTCGTCTATTCCGGTTCGCCGGTGGCGATCACCCGGCGCGAGACCGGGCGCCGTCACGTGACACTGCTGGACCCCGGCGCGGCGCCGGTGGCGCACGTGCTCAACACCCACCATTTCGAGGAGGTAGATATCCGTCTCGCGCCTTCCGAGGGTGAGCATCCCCTGGTGCGCATCGAGAAGCGTCTCTCCACGCTCGACATGCACGCGCGCGCGCTGGTGACGGTGCGCGGTTTCGTGGATCTGTCGCAGGTAGGGATGACAGAGGTGGAGTTCCAGGCCGCACTCAAGGAACTGTGTGCGCGCTTCCCGTGCGAATCGGTGGAGACGGGGTCCTGCAACGATGTCGGCGCCATCATCGCCGGCGATCTCTTCAAGCGTTTCGACGCGCGCCTCGAACGCACCGCGCTGGGGGAAGACGATCGCGCGCTGGTGCGCGAGATGACCATTCGCGCCATGATGGAGGTGCCGGATGCACGTTAAGCGGGTTTGCATCAGCCGCTACGGCCCCCTGCAGCCGCTCGACGAGACCCTCGCCCCGTTCACGGTGATCCACGGACCCAACGAACGCGGCAAGACGTTGCTCATCGACGCGCTGGTGCGCATGTTGTTCAAGGACGGCCTCAAGCGCTCGCACTACAAGTTGTTCGGAAACCTCACGCGCGTGGACGAACGCCCGGAAGGTTTCGTGGTGGTGACCACCCACGCGGGCGAGACCAAGATCGGTGCGGAGGAATCGCTGGCGGATGTTGCGCCGGTGGCGATATCGCCGGAGGACTTCCGCAACGTGTTCCTCATCCGCGACAGCGACCTCGCGCTCAACGACGAGGAGGCGTACTACGGCCGGGTGAGCGAGCGCCTGTGTGGCACGTCGTCCACCGCCATCGACCGTCTCAAGGATGCGCTCAAGCGCATCGGGCGCCTGCGCAGCGCAAGCCCGGACAGTCCACTCACCGTCCGCAAGGACCGCGATCAGAAGCGCATCGGCGAGCAGGTGACGGCCGCCGAGCGGCTGATCGACCGCATGGTCGAGCTGGGCGGCGCGCTGGAACGGGACGGATTCGACGTGTCCTCACGCCGCCTGGCGGAACTTGCGGAGGTGCGCGAACGCTGCGAAGGGGAACTGCGCACGCTACGCGCCGCGGAAACGCGCACGCGTCTGGAGAATGCACGGCGGGCGGTGGAAGAGACGCGCGCGGATCTGGCCACGTTGGCGACACTGGCCAACGCGGATGACGCGCAGCTGGCGGCTTGGCGCGGCCTGCTGGTCAAGCGCGAGTTGCTGGAGAAGGATCTCGCCGATGCGGTTGCCCGCGGTGAGGAGGTGCGCGCCGCGCGCGACGAGGCGATGTCGGCGTGGGAGTCGATGCGCGCGGCGGCGGCGGGGGCGGAGGCGCTTCGCGACCGCGCGCAGGGTGAGTTGCGCCCTCTGCTGGAAGCCTGGCAACTGGAGCGCCGCGACCGCGAGCATGCCGAACACGCAACCCGCGCGCTGGTGGCGGTGACGGTGGTGTCGAGTGTTCTCGGCGTCGCGGCGGTCGTGTTCGCGCTGCTCTTCCAATCCCCCATCGCGGTGGGGGCGGCGGTGGCGTGTGTCGCCGCCGCGGGGTGGTGCGGGGCGCTGCTGGTGCGCGGTTCCCGGACGCGCGCGGGGCTGGTGCGCAGAGAAGCGGAGTTGCTGGCGGTGGCGGCGCGACTGGGGCTCGCGGCGGGTTCGGTGGCCGGGGTGGAAGAGGCCATCGACGCGCTGGAACGCGATGCCGCGCAGGCGGTGGAGCGGGCGCGCGACGCCGAGGTGCAGGTACGCCAGCGCGAGTCGGACGTCGCCGCGATCGAGCGCAACGAGGCGGACCGGCGCGCGGGCATCGCCACCACCCACGCGGCGCTGGAGTCGCTGCGCGCGGCCAGCGGATTCGAGACGGTGGAACTGCTGGAGGTGGCGGTGGAGAAGCGGCGCGGGCTGGAGAACGGGATCGGCGCCCGTCTCACCCTGTTGCGCGGCTGGATTCCCGCCGCGCTGCGCGCCGCGGACCGGGACGGATTCCTGCGGGTTTGCGAGGCGGAAGCGATGCGAGGCCTGGAGGCGTTGCCCGCCGAAGTGACCGAGGCGGATCCCGACGCGGTGGCCCGGGCCGAGGCGGAGCTCGTGCGCATCACCGACGACGAGCGTGCGCTTCGGCAGCGTCTGGAGAAGACCCGCCGGGACCTGGACGCCATCAAGGTCCGCATTGCGGACCTCGGCGTGCTGGAGCCGCCGGTGAACTGCCGCACCGCCCGCGAACTGGAAACGGCACGGCTGCACCTGCTGGAGTTCTGCGAGTCCGTGCAGCGCGACGCGCGGCTGGCCAAGGAAGCCATCCGCATCGTGCAGGAGATCGAGGCCGAAGAGGACGAGAAGGTGGGTGAGCTGTTCGGGGAGGGAACGCTGGTGTCGCGCTGGTTCCGCGACATCACCGGCGGGCGCTACCGGGCGGTGCACCTGGAGGACGGCGAGATCGTGGTGGAGCTGGCGGACGGCAAGCGGCTGCCCGCACGGGCGCTGTCGGGGGGCGCGTTCGACCAGCTTTACGTGGCCATCCGGGCCAGCATCGCGGAGCGGATGCTTCCGGATACGAAGGGTTTCTTCATTCTGGATGATCCATTCCTGAAAGCCGACCGGGAGCGCATGCGCTCGCTGATGAAGATGCTGCGCAATCTGGTGGGGCGTGGCTGGCAGGTGATCTACGTGACCGCCAAGGACGAGGTTGTCGAGGCGCTGCAGGCGGATATCGCGTCCGGCGCCGTGCATCTGATCGAGCTCGAGCGGTCGCTCTTTGCCCGCGGGGTGCCGCGCGCCACCACCCGCATCCCCGACGCGCCGCGGCTGTTGTGATCCTCCCGCGCGAGAGCGCGATTGACTCCGGCCGGAATTCGCGCTAAATTATTACGGAACAAATCGTTCCTCTGATCGTCAGACCCCCCTGTCGTTTACCAGCGGTACTACATGCACGCACGAAGACTCTTCATCTGCGGCGTGATCCTCCTTGGAGCGCTCGCGCCGGTGCCCTATGCCGTGGACACGGCGTGGTCGGTACCCAACCCCGGCCTCGACTGGCGCACGCTTTCCACCGAGCACTTCGACGTCCACTACCATGCAGGCGCGGAGTGGACTGCGCAGGAAGTCGCGCGGGTTGCCGAGGAGATCTACCCCTTCATCACCGGGGTGTACGAGTACGAGCCCAAGCGCTGTCACTTCGTGATCCTCGACACCGAGGACTACGCCAACGGCGCCGCCTACTACTACGACAACAAGATCGAGATCTGGGCCACCAACCTGGAGTTCGGCCTGCGGGGAACGACCGACTGGATCCAGAACGTCGTCACCCACGAGTTCACCCACATCGTCGCCATCCAGGCATCCATGAAGATGCCGTTGCGCATTCCCGCGTTGTACTTCCAGGCCGTCGGTTTCGAGACCGAGAAGCGCCCCGACGTGATCACCGGCTATCCCGACTTGATCATCTCGTATCCCATCACCGGCACGGTGGTACCGGCGTGGTGGGCCGAGGGAGTGGCGCAGTACCAGTCGCCCGGCAGGCGCTATGACTGCTGGGACACGCACCGCGACATGATCCTGCGCATGGCGGTCACCGAGGACCGAATGCTGACCTACGACGACATGGGGTTTCTGGGGCATCGCGGGCTCGGCAACGAGCAGGTCTACGACCACGGCTACGGCCTGGTGCGCTACATCGCCGCCACCTACGGCCCCGAGTCGATCGACAGGATCAACGAGCGCCTGGGGAAGTTCTACCGGCTCACCATGGACGGCGCCATGAAGGACGTCACCGGCAAGGGCGGCAGGGACATCTACCGGGACTGGGTGGCGTCGCTCAGCGCCCGCTACGACCGGCAACTCGCGCCGGTGAAGCCCGACCTGCGCGCGGGTGACGTGGTGTGCGACGACGGCTTCATGACCGTCGCGCCGACGTTCAGCCCGGACGGCGCGCGCATTGCATTTCTGTGCAACAAGGGCAGCGACTACGCCGCGACCAGCCTGTACATCACCGGGCGCGACGGCAAGGAGCTCGACCGCATCGAGGGCGGGGTCTCGTCGCGGCCGGTGTTCTCGTCCGACGGCGGCCGGCTGGCGTACGCCAAGCACGAACGCGCGGACTCGTACGGGGCGCGCCTGAGTGACCTGTTCGTGTATGACCTGGCCACAAAGAAAGAGACGCGCATCACCCGCAAGGCGCGCGCCGCCGAGCCGCAGTGGTCGCCCGACGGCGGGCAGATCGTGTGCGTACTGAACGCCGACGGAAGCCACCGCATGGCCGTTATGAACGCCGACGGTTCCGGCATGCGTGTCATCTACGGCGGCGAGGGCGGGCTTCAGTTGTATGCGCCGCAGTACTCGCCGGACGGTTCGCGCATCCTGTTCGGGATATTCACCGAGGGAACGCGCGACATCGCGTCGATCGCGGCCGACGGCAGTGATTTCCGTTACGAACTGCGCACCATCAACGACGAGCGCGACGCGCGCTGGACCGCGGACGGCGACGGCTTCGTGTTTTCGTCGGACCGCACCGGCATCTTCAACATCTACCGCATGGACCTGGCCAGCGGGGAGATCGCACAGCTGTCCAACGTGGCGGGCGGGGCGTTCATGCCCGACATCGCGTCTTCGGACGGGGCGGTGGCCTACTCGGGGTACTCCGGCGCCGGTTACCACCTCCGGCTGCTGGGCGGGTCGCAGGCACCGGTGGCGGAAATGCCGGAGACGGTGTATGCCGAGCGCGCGGCCGGCGAGTTCGAGGAGTGTCAGGATCTCAAGGGCAGCCTGTCGGGCCGGTACCGTCCGGTGGGCGACGGCGTGCAGCTGGCGTCGAGCGGCGCGCTGGCGGACGTCTCCGGCGCGGCGCAGCCGGGATCACCGCTGCAGCAGACCTACGAGAGCACGCCCTACAAGTGGGACTACACCGGATTCCAGTTCTACCCGCGCTTCGTGCTGTGGAACAACAAGCCGCGCGCGGGACTGTTCGTTTCCAACAACGAGATCTTGGAGCGCCAGAGCCTCTTCTTCGGGGGATCGTACGGGGCGGATGGAGAGTTCGACGCGGTGATCGATTTCGAACTGCGCAAGCTGTTTCCGGTCTTCTACATGTCGTACTACCGCGTGCGCCAGAAGTACGCCGACCAGTTTCCCATCGAGGAGCTCGATCGCTACTATTATATCGACTACCGCTACGATGTCTGGTCCGGCGACCTGGGCCTGCGCTTCGAGTTCGAAGACCGCTACAGCCGCACCCGGCGCAACGAGATGCGCGTGTGGTGGAATCACAGCGAGTACAACGTGTTCCTCACCCCGGAGTACGTGCCGCTCAACGACCAGGGCGTCACCCCCATTCCGGAACAGCCGGTGGGCTGGAAGTACTTCGTGGGCAACGAGGCGCATTTCAACTGGTACTACAAGTCGATCACGCGCGCGGTGGACAGCGACATCAACCCCCGCGGCGGCCGTGAGATCATCGTCGACGCGATGTTCGCCAACGATGACCTGTTCGTGAGCGGCGAGTTCGATTACGGGGTGAATCCCAAGTTCACGCGCTATCAATTTGGCCAGTACACCGTCGATTGGCGGGAGTACCTGGCGCTCCCGGGCTGGCGGCATACGCTGCAGGTCCGCCTGATGGCGTCGCTGATCGACAAACCGGTGGACGACTTCTTCTGGGTCTACATGGGCGGCATGGACCGCCTGCGCGGCTACACCTACTACGCCATCGGCGGGCGCAAGGGCGCGCTGGCCAGCGTAACCTACCGTTTTCCCATCTGGCGCAAGATCAACCGCCAGGCGTCCTGGCTCACCATCAAGGACCTGTACGGCGGCATCTTCTACGAGGCCGCGAGCGCGTGGAACGACGGCAACCTGCCCACCGACGACCCCACCCTCGACCGCAACTACTACAGCAACGTGGGCGGAGAGCTGCGGCTCAACATGGGGTCGTTCTATTCCTATCCCACCACGGTGAACTTCGCGGCCGCGTATGCCATCGACCCCGCCGTGTACGTGAACCCCATCGCGGCCGTCGCCCCGGTCTACTACGACCCGCAGTGGCGCTACTACGTGGTCGTCGGGTTCTCGTTCTAGAGATTCGGAATCAGGGGTTCGCGAGCAGTTCCGCAACTGGCTTCGCGACCAGGCCTGCCACCACGCGGTGGCCGGTCTCGGAGAGGTGGTCGTGGTCGAGGAAGATGTCCGTCGGCGCGGCGCCGGTGTCGCGCGAGTAGTCCACCAGCAGCGGGAGCAGGTCGAGGGCGGGAATCCCGCGCGCGCGCGTGTATCCGTCGATCACCTTCTGCGGCGCGCCCAGTCCTTCCGGGTCCTCCAGTTGCACCGTAAAAGGAAACACCACCACCAGCACCGGGACGTCGCGCGCCTCGCACCAGCCGGCGATGCGCTGCAGGTCGGCCAGCGCGATGTCCCACGCGGTGCGCACGGCGGGCGCCTCCGGCGAACGCATCAGCGACTCCACCTCCAGCTGTTCCTGCCGGATCGCACCCAGGCGCAGGTCCTCGCCCAGCGCGCGCCGCGCCTTGACCTCGCGGATCACGTTCTGCAGTTCATAGACCAGCGCGCTCTTTGCCAGCAGCTTCTGCAAGGGCGAGGAGTAGGACTGCCGCAGCTGGAAGCTCTCGTCGGAACCGCCAAAACGCGCCAGGTGAAACATCTCGGTCACGTCGTTGAGGACGAACCCCACCACCACCAGGTCGGGCGCGTACTTTTCGCCCTCGCCGGCGAGCAGCAGGAGTTCCTGCCACTGCGAGTATCCCTCCACCGCCAGGTTGACCGTCTCCACCGGAATCGAATCGCGCGCGCGGAGGGAATCCGCGAGGACAAAGGGCCACGTGTCCTCCCAGCGCGCGACGCGGTAGCCGAAGGTCACCGAATCTCCGAGGTACAGAATGCGGCGCGCGTTTCCGGCGCGCTCGTAGGGAACCACCGGCCCGCGAAAGCCGCGCGCGTTCACATGCACCTCCACGCCGCCCCACTGGTCCACCGCGTTCGGCCGCAGTTTCCAGCCCAGCGCGTCGTCGCGCAGGAACAGCGTGGTGGTTTTCTCCTGCGGCGGGACGAAGGGGCGCAGCCCGACCTCGAGCCACACCAGGGGGAGCAGCAGCACCACCAGTGCCAGCATGATCTTCTCCACCAGCGGGCGGCGGAAGAAGCGGTCGAGCGGGGGAAGGCGGCCGATGAGATACGCGGCCAGCAGGACGACGACGCCCGCGACGAGGTAGGCGAGTTGTGCGCGATGGATGAGCGCGCTGTCGGGAACGGCGACCGTTCGGTGCACCAGCGCACTGGCGGCGCGCACCGCGAGCCGTACCGTCCACGGGTTGTGCAGGGCCGCGCCCGCCAGCAGGGTGAACCCCGCGAGGAGGAGCAGCAGGCGAACCGCGCCGCGCCTAGCGGCCATCGGCGTGGCGGACGGCGCCGGACCAGTCGTGCTCGTAGAGGTCATAGTCCGCCTTGCGCATGCCCACGTTCTCGTAGGTGCGCATGGCGCGCTGGTTGGTGCGGTGCACGTAGAGGCGCAGGCCGCGCACCTCGCCCTGGCGGCGCGCCTCCGCTTCGATGAAGGCGTAGATGGCGCGGAACACGCCGTGGCGGCGAAACGCCGGTTCCACGTAGACACTCTGCAGCCACCACAGCACGCCGTCGCGCCAGTCGGTGAGTTCGAAGGTCACCATGGTGGTGCCCACCGGCGTGCCGCCCGCGGTGGCGATGAAGTAGCGGCACAGTTCGGGGTGGGACAGGCCGCGCCGCACACCGGCGCTGAGCGTGTTCAGGTCCAGCACCTTGTCTTCCGATTCAAGCGCCAGCAGACGGTTGTACTCCGCGATTCGTTCTGCGTCGTCCATGCGCGCGGCGCGCACGGCGATGGGTTGGGAGTTGCTCATGGCGACCCATGCTAGCGGATCGCCCGCCCGGCATCAATCCTGGTCGGCGAGCGCGTAGGCGGGGCGGCTGAAGGCGCGGGGGTCGATGCGGTAGCGGGTGAGCTTGTTGCGTAGCGCGCCGCGGCTGATTCCCATCAGCTCGGCCGCCCGCGACACGTTGCCGCGCGTGCGCTTGAGGGTTGCCTCGATGAACGCCCTTTCCAGTTGATCCAGCGTGATGGCACCGGGGGGCAGGTCGATCTCGATGCGCCCGCTGTTGCGCCGTACCCCCACGGGCTGCGGGGCCGCGGCGGGCCGTTCGATGGGCAGGTGCTCGGGCTCGACGGTGTCGGACTTGCACAAGAGTACGGCGCGTTCCAGCACGTTCACCAGTTCGCGCACGTTTCCGGGCCAGGGGTACTCGCGGATCAGCGCCGCCGCCGCTGGCGAGATGTCCAGGTTGGGCCGTCCGAACTTCTTCTTGAAGGCGCCCAGATAGTGACGGGTGATGGCCGCAATGTCGCCGGGGCGCTTGCGCAGCGGCGGCACCACGATCTCGACCACGTTGAGCCGGTAGTAGAGGTCCTCGCGGAACGCGCCCCGCGCCACCTCGCCGTGGATGTCGCGATTGCTGGCCGCGATGACGCGCGTCTCGACTTCGATTTCGCGTTCCCCGCCCAGGCGGCGGAAGCGTTTCGAGTCCAGGAACTTCAGCAGCTTGACCTGCGTGACCAGTGGAATCTCGGTGATTTCGTCGAGAAACAGGGAGCCGCCGTCGGCGAGCTCGATGAGGCCGGTCTTCTGTCCGCGCGCATCCGTGAAGGCGCCCGGTTCGTAACCGAACAGTTCGCTCTCGATCAGCGTGGCGGGAATGGCCGCGCAGTTGATTTCGATGAAGGGCCCTTCCGAGGTGCGCGAACGCTCGTGGATGGTGTGCGCGAACAGGCTCTTGCCAACGCCGGACTCGCCCTGCAGCAGCACCGAGGTGGTGGTGCTCTCGGCGACGCGGTCGATCAGTTCGAGCACGTGGCGGATGGGCTCGCTCTCACCGACAATTTCGTCGACTTTGGTGGAGCGGCGCGTGCTGCGCGCATGTTCCTGGCGCTCGCGGCGCAGGTGCATCTGCGAGAGGATCTGCTCGATCAACTCGTGGAAGGGTTCGTCGTCGATGGGCTTGAACACGAACGCGCGCGCGCGAATCTGCAGCACCTTCTGGTCCAGGTTGGGCAGGTCGGGCGGGACGCACAGGATGATCTGCGCGCCCGGCGACACGCGGCGTGCCTTCTCCAGGGTGGACCGCGAGGTATTGAGCGAGACGTCGTCGCTGAAACCGAGGATCACGATGTCCACGTGCGCGTCGGGGCGGTCTAGGTCGCTGGCGCCGACGAAGCGGACCGGCCGGGAAAGCCCCCGCAGGCTGGCGCGGACGTGCTCCGCATCCCAGTCGTTGGAATCGATTATGAGAAGGTCGAATGCGTCGTGCTTGGTCTTCATGGCCGTACCGGACACCATCGGGAACAAATGGACTGAACAGGGTATTTTGTGCAAGGAGCGTGCCCGGGGCCGAATCTGGCTTGCGGACGCGCGGGCCTTGCGCTAACGTTGAACGACCGGATCGGCCCCGAATTACAGAAGACGGCACCTGGTGCCGTTTCGCTCGCGCGAGTGGAGACGCGCCTGAACATGAACCGACGATTCCTGCCTCCCGCACTGCTCGCCGTCACCGCCCTCTGTGCCGTGCTCACCTTCGGCTGTTCCGAGGATGACGATCCAACCGGGCCGCCGCCGCCCGCGCCGCCCACGGTGGGCGGGGTCAGCGAGACCGTCGTGTCGCCCGGCGACACGCTGGTGATCACCGGATCCAACTTCGTGTCGCCGGCGAGTTCCAACACGGTGACCTTCACCAATCCGCTGGGCACGTCCAAGCCGTTCGCCGGCAGCTCGACGTCGCTCTCGGTTATCGTCGACCAGGATGCCACCACCGGACCCGTCAGGGTTTCCCACGCGGGCGGATCGTCCGCCGGTCCCTCGGTGGAGGTGCGCCGCGGCATCGGTGACTTCTTCGTGTTCGGGGGACTGGGCGCGAACAACGTGCTCGCGTTGCCCAATCCCACCGCGACCACGCGCTACCTGGTGGTCCCGCACGCCACCAATGCGGGTCTTCCCTACACGTCAGAAGTGGGCTATGCCATCGACAGCGAGACCGCGGTCCCGGTGGCGGCCACGCAAACGGCGGCGGCGGCGCTGCGTGCCGCCGAGGCCACGGGGGTGGGTCTGCAGGAGGCGTTCGAGGCGTGGCGCTGGGAGCAGACACGGGAGCTGGTCGACGGCCGGGGTGTGCCGCCGCGGCCCACCCGCCGGTCCGCGCCGGCGACCCCACAGGCGCCGCAGGTGACCCGTCAATTCTATGTGCTCAAGACCACCACCGGCAGCGTCACCAACCCGGCGAGCTTCCAGCGCGTCACCGCGGAACTGCGCTACGACGGCGCCAGGTGCCTCGTCTATTCCGACGTGGACACCCTTGCCACCGGCAACTTCGACGGATCCCACTACCGCACCATCGGTGAAGCGTTCGACAACGGCATCGAAGCCACCAACGTGCAGTACTTCGGGGGCTATTCCGATGTCGACGGCAACGGCAAGGCGATCATCCTGAGCACGCCGGTGGTCAACCGGCTGACACCGGGCGGGTCCGGGGGCTTCATTGCGGGATTTTTCCTGTCGGTGGATCTGTACTCACCGCCCGCCATACCCTCGGGTATCAGCAACGAGGCCGAGATATTCTATCTGCTCGCCGCCGATCCCGCGGCACAGTGGGGGAACACGTTCCCGGTGCAATTCACGCTGGATACCAACATCTCCACCACCGCGCATGAGCACGAACACATGATCAGCTTCTCGCACCGTATCTTCAACGAGGGTGGCGTCACGCAGACGACCTGGCTGGAGGAGGGCATGGCGCACATGGCCGAGGACCTCAATAGTCTCGATGTCGACAACCAGAAGCGGACCGCGATCTACATGGGCAACCCCGGTGCTATCTCGCTGGAGCACAACACCGCACCGCTTTCGCAGCGCGGGGGGATCTACCTGTTCCTGCGCCTGATGGCCGATCGCTACGGCACCGACATCCTCAAGGAGATCGTGCAGAGCCGCTGCGCCGGACGCGCCTGCGTGCAGGAGGTGACCGGGCGGGACTTCTATGACCTCGTGGCCGAGTTCCTGGCCGCGCTCTATCTGAGTGATCGCGGCGTCACCGCGGACCCGCGTTTCAATTACACGTCCATCGATCTCGCGGACTTCGGCACACTGGTGACACCGCTGCGCGCCGCCGGCGGGGGTCTGGTGGCCGGTGACATCCGCAAGAGTTCCGGTGATTTCTACATGTTCACGGGTGCGCTCAACACAGAATCGCGTTTCACGTTCACGGATGAAATCGGCAATGCGCGCCTGCGCAACGTGATCGTGCGAGTTCAGTGACGCTTGCGCGGAGGAAACCTCTTTTGAAGAATCACGTTCCGGGTGTGGTGCTGGCCTCGCTGCTCGTGGTTGCGGCCTGTGATGGTTGCGGGGGCGGGCGGGTGAAGGTCGCCGGTGACTTCAGCGGCATCGAGGAGGGACAGCGGGTGAGTGTGGACGGGGTCCTGTCGCTGCGGGGCAGCACGCCGTTTGCGAGCCTGGTGCTGGAGACCGGCGACGAGACGGTACTCACCATCGACAGCCGGGACGACGCGCTCATGACCGAGCTGCGCGGGCTGCTGGAAATGCGCGTCACCCTGGACGGCACCATGCTGGCGCCGCTCGTGCCTGGTTCGCCGCGCATCGACGCCACGGGCTACCAGCTCCTGCCGCTGCCCACCGGCGAGGTTCCCATCGTGGGGATCCTCGCCCTCGAAGACAACCAGTGTGTGCTCGTCGCCAAGGACGGCAAGCGCTACTGGATCCGCGGTGACCTCACCGGCGCGATCCGCGAGTACGAAGGCGCGCGCATCTGGATCGTGGGCGCACGTGCGGACACCGACGCGCCCGGACGCCCGAAGAAGTCAACGCCGTTCACACCCACCGGCTACGGCGTGCTCGACGAAGCACCCGCGCCGTAGGATCCGGCGTGTCGATCCGCCGACACGCCTTCACCTCCCGTCTATCCGGCCCAACTTGCGTGCGTGCAGCGCGCTAACCGCCGCGGCGTGGCCACCGCCCGCGCCGCGTGCAAACCCGCCCTGCGTGCGGCCACAGCTCCCGGGCCGCACTCGAACTTCGCTTCGGGGTTGACGTTGTGCGCGCGGGCGCGTGGTGGCACCCGCCTTGCGCTGTCAGTTGCCGCCGCGGGCACGCTCCGGCCGGCGCGGCCACGCTGAACTGCAATCCGGAATGGCACCGTGAACGACGCCCCACATCGTTTCGACCCGCCCATCGTCGGCGAATCGCTCGCCGCCGAACGCCTGCGCGACCTGGTGCTGACACTGGCCGGATCCGACGTGACCGTACTCATCACCGGCGACAGCGGCACCGGCAAGGAGGTGCTCGCGCGCAACCTGCACCGCTTCAGCCGCCGCTCGCGGCAGCCCTTCGTTTCGGTCAACTGCGCGGCGCTGGCGCCGGGCATCCTGGAGAGCGAGTTGTTCGGCCACGACCGCGGTGCCTTTACCGGCGCGGTGCGATCCCACGCCGGGCTCTTCGAGCAGGCCAACGGCGGCACCATCTTCCTCGACGAGATCGGCGAGATTCCACCGTATATTCAGGCGAAGCTGCTGCGGGTGTTGCAGGAGGGGGAGGTGCGCCGCATGGGCGAGGGCGCGGTGCGCCGTGTCGACGCGCGCCTCATCACCGCCACCAACGCCGATCTCGCGCGCATGGTGGCGGACGGTACCTTCCGCAAGGATCTCTTCTACCGCATCAACGTGGTGGAGGCGCGCGTGCCATCGTTGCGCGAACGGCGCGCCGACGTGGTGGACCTGGCGGCGCACTTCTTCCGCGTTCGCGGCCTGGAGCCCCCCGCGGTTCCGGAGGAAACAGCGCGTGTGCTCATCGCCTACCCATGGCCCGGCAACATCCGCGAACTCGAGAACGAGGTGGAACGGATCGTCGCGCTGCACGCAGCGCCCGATCTGCTCACCCCGGACATGCTGTCGGCGCGCATCGCCGAGGAGGCGGCTGCGGTGACGCTGGATGTCGACGTGCTGTGCGAGGCGCCGCTGGCGCGCGCGGTGAGCCACCTGGAGGCGAACCTGCTCAAGCGCACGCTCGAGGAAACCAACTGGAACAAGTCCAAATCCGCCCGCCGCCTGGGACTCTCGCGCCAGGGGTTGATCAAGAAGATCAAGCGCTACGGTATCGCGCGGGAGGGCCCGGAGAACTCAGCGTGACACGGTGGTGGCCGGTGCGCTACCATGCCGGCATGGCTGACAAGACGCGTATTGCGGTGGTGGGTGCCGGTCACGTGGCCCAGGTGGCCCACATTCCGGCGTACCGTGCCAACCCCGACGTCGAGCTGGTGGCGGTGGTCGACTACGACCCCGTGAAGGCCCGTCGCATCAAGGAGCAGTTCGGCTTCAAGGAGTGGTTCGACGACATCTCCGACATGCTCAAGAAGTGCGAGGTGGATGCGGTCGACATCTGCACCCCAAACTACCTGCACGCGCCCATGGCCATCGCGGCGCTGCGCAGCGGTCGCGATGTGCTGTGCGAGAAACCGCTGGCGCGCAACGCCAAGGAAGCCGAGCAGATGGTGCTGGCCGCCGAGAAGCACGATCGCATCCTCATGGCCGCCTTGAACAACCGCTTCCGCGAAGACGCCGAGATGCTGCAGAAGTTCGTGAGCGGCAAGGAACTCGGAGACGTAAACATCGTCAAGGCGGGCTGGCTGCGGCGCGCCACGGACTGGAAGGACCGCGCCTGGTTCACCGAGAGGGGCAAGGCGGGTGGCGGCGCGTTGCTCGACATGGGCACCCCGCTCCTCGATCTGGCCATGTGGATCAGCGGACTCAAGAAGGCCACCGGTGTTTCCTGCAGCGTGTTCGGACAGAAGGGCAAGGACACGGTGGAAGACTCCGCCTGCGCCATGGTGCGCTTTGCGGGCGGTGCGTGTCTCATGCTGGAGGTGAACTGGAACCTGCGCGACCCGCGCGACGTGGTCTACATGCAGATCTACGGCAGCAAGGGTGCGGGCATTCTTACCCCATTGCAGGTGCACAAGTCCATCCAGGGCGTGCTGGTCAACGTGACCCCCGCGCTCGGCAAACAGAAGAACTACTTCAAGGACAGCTACCAGGCGGAGATCGACCACTTCATCCAGTGCGTGCGCAAACAGAAGACGCCCATGGCGTCGGGGCGGGATGCGTTGCACACCATGCGCATCGCCGACGCCATGTACGAGTCGGCGCGCACCGGCAGAGAGGTCGAGCTCGGCGGATGAAATGGCTCCCGGGCAGAGTCCTGCCCCCGCTTCCCCTCATCGTTCCCGCGATTCTCTCCGGCCTGCTGATCACGCTGTGCTTCCCCATGACCTCGCTGGGGCCGGTGTCGTTCCTGGCGCTGGCACCCGTGTTCGTGGCCGTGCTCCGCGTGCGCCCCACGCGCCGGCAATCGTTCCGCACCGGCTTTCTGACCGGGTTCGTGTGCTTCGCCACCATGATGTGGTGGATCCTGATGTTGAGTCCCGCCGCCGATGCCACCATCCCGCTGCTCTCGAAGATCATCCCGCGCCAGTTCATGATGCCGCTCCTGCTCACGCCGGCGCTGGCTCTGCTCTCACTCTACCTGGCGTGCTACTCGGGGCTGTTCTTCCTGGCGTGTTCCGCGCTCACGCGCTGGCGCCGGCCGGCCTTCGTGGTTGCCGCCCCCGCGCTGTGGGCGCTGGTGGAGCTGGTTCGTTCGCGCGGGGAACTGGCCTTTCCCTGGGGCGTCATGGGGTACACCCTCTCGGATCACCCGCAGCTGCTGCAGTCCGCTGAGTTGTGGGGCGTGTACGGACTCTCGTTCATAATCGTTCTGGTCAATGCGCTGATCGCGGTGCTGGTGACGGCGCCCGGCCCGCGCGCCAAGGCGGCCGCCGGCGTCCTGGCATGCGCCGTCGCGGCGGGGATGTTCCTGTACGGCGACGCGGCCATGCGGCGGGTGGATGCGCTGCCGGGTGCGACGATGCGGGTGGGAATCGCGCAGCCCAACATCGACCTGGAGATCAAGTGGAAGCCCGAGTTCAAGGACTCGTCGTTCAATCGAATTGACGAGCAGGCCGTCCAGGCGCGGGACATGGGCGCGGAGCTCGTCATCTTTCCGGAGACGTGCGCGCCGGTGTACATAGAGAACGCGCCCGGTTACAAGAGCCGCCTGGTGGGCCTGTCGCGGTGGCTGGGCATTCCCGTCTACGTCGGTTTCCTCGACCATCGCTACGACGGCCCGGGTGAGGACCTGAACATCTACAACTCATCCGGCGTGTTCGCGCCGGACGGCGAGATCCTCAAGTATGACAAGCGCCACCTGCTTCCGTTCGGCGAAGCGCTGCCGCTGGCGCAGCGCTTTCGTTCGCTGCGCAAGGTGGACTTCGGCCAGGCCAACTTCCAGCCCGGTCCGCGCCGCGCACCGCTGGTGGCAAACGGTGCCCGCTTCACGCCCCTGATCTGTTTCGAGTCGGTGTTCCCGTACCTGTGCCGGCAGGGGGTGGAGGATGGGTCGCAGCTGCTGGTCAACGTTACCAACGACGGCTGGTTCGGCGACACACCGGGGCCCTTCCAGCACGCGCAGATGAGCATCGCGCGCGCGGTGGAGTTCCGCCGCTACCTGGTGCGCAGCGCCAACAGCGGCGTGTCGATGGTGGTGGCTCCCACCGGCGAGGTGACGCAGTTGCTGCCGCTCAACCAGGGCGGTGTCCTGCTGGCCGAGGTGAAATTGCTGGGCGGCCGCACCGTGTATGAGCGCGTGGGAGACACGCCCCTGGTGGTCGCGAGCCTGCTTCTGCTTGCCGTGGCGTGGGCTCTGGCCCGGCGCGGCGTCCGTACCCCATCCTGACTGCCTATTGTGCCGGGGCCGCCGAGCGGTTATGATTCGGGACGCGGCTTGTTTCCCGGGAGTTTTCATGGACGTTTTTCTCCTTAAATCGAAGATCCACCAGGCAACCGTCACCGGTGTCGACATGAACTATGAGGGCAGCATCGTCATCGACGCCGCCCTCATGGAAGAAGTCGGCTTTCACCGCTGGGAGAAGGTGCTGGTGGCCAATATGAACACCGGGGACCGGTTTGAGACGTATGTCATCCCGGCGCCGGCCCGTTCGGGGCGCATCGAACTCAACGGCGCCACCGCCCGGCTGGGCCAGACGGGGGACCGCGTGATCGTGTTCTCCTTTGCGCGCGTCTCCGAGTCGGAGGCCCGCACGCACGTACCCCGGATCGTCCTGCTCGACGAGGAAAACCGCGTCATCCGGCGCTCCTTCGTCGCGTAGCGCCCTTTGCCGGCGCCTGTCAGATCCGCTTCGTTTCCATGACCCAGAAGCTCTACCTCGACCAGACCTACGACACGGTGTTCGAGGCGGCGGTGGCTTCGTCCCGTCCGCTGGAGGACGGCGCCAGCGAGGTCGTGCTGGACCGCACGCTGTTCTATCCCGAATCGGGTGGACAGCTGCCCGACGGCGGAACGCTGGGGGACGCGGTGGTGGCCAACGTGCAGGAGCGCGACGACGCCGTCGTCCACACCGTGCAGGGCACCCTGCGGGCCGGGCAACGGATAGCGGGCGCCATCGACTGGGGGCGGCGCTTCGACCACATGCAGCAACACACCGGTCAGCACGTTCTGTCCCGCGCCTTCATCCAGGCGGCCGGTCTGCACACGGTGTCGTTTCACATGGGTGAAGAGACGTGCACCATCGACCTGGAGGGCACCGGCTTCGATGAAGACGCCGTGCGCAAGGCGGAGGACGTCGCCAACCACGTCATCGAAGAAAACCGTCCCGTGGACATCACCACCATGCCGCTGGCCGAACTGGACCGCCTCGATCTGCGCCGCAAGGTGCCCGAGGGCGTGAGCGAGGCGCGCATCGTTGCGGTGCGCGACTTCGATCTCATCCCGTGTTGCGGGACACACGTGCGCAACACCGGCGAACTGGGACTGGTGAAGGTGCTCAAGGGCGAGAAGGTGAAGGGGCTGCAGCGCGTCCACTTCAAGGTGGGCCTGCGCGCACTCGACGACTACCGTGAGAAACACGCCATCGTCCAGGCGCTGGCCAATCGCCTCACCACCGGACCGGCGGAGGTGCTCACGCGGATCGAGCGCATCATGGACGATGCGCAGGCCGGCGCCCGCCGCGCGAAATTCCTCACCGAACGCCTGGCCGGGGCCGAGATGGCGCGGTTGCTGGATGGCGCCGCGCGTGCGGGAGGCGTGCGGGTGTTGCTGCACCGCGATGCCGATCCGGCCTACGTGCGCGCGCTGGCCACCGTGCTGCAGGGTGAGGCGAAGGTGGTGGCCATTCTGGGCGCCGATGACGGCGCGGTGTTGTGCGTTGCCTCGCGTGATCTTGCCATCGACCTCGCCTCCGGCGCCGCCGATATCGCGCGGGAGCTGGGTGGATCGGGGGGTGGCAAGGGTGGTTTCGTTCAGTTGAAGCTCCCCGATGATTCGCGTTTGCAAGAACTCATGCAGAGGATGGAAGCCCATGTTCGCACCCGGCTGTCGTAGCGCTTTTGTCGTCGTTGCCCTGCTCGCCGCGTGCGCGGCGGGCGCGGCGGGCGCGAGGGCCGAGTCGCCCATGCACCAGAAGAAGCCGGTGCGGCTGCTGTCGACCGTTCATGGCGGTTATCGCCTGATACAGCAGGACAGCGAAATAGGCCAGGAACGTTTCGAGCGCCGCACCTACGACGACAACACCGTGATCTACGACGTGGTGTCCACGGCCAACATGGGTGGCGCGACGCTGTCCTCGGTCGTGCGCCTGGTGGTGGACGAGGAGTCTTACTTTCCGCGTTCCTTCAAGAGCGAGCGGACCATCGCGCAGGCCACGGACACCACGCGCATCGCTTACACGGCGGAAGTCTTCTCCAACGTGGTGGTGGTCAGCAGCGACATCCGGGGCCGGACCGATTCGCGCCGCATCGTGGTCCCCGCCGGTCTTCCCATCGTGGAACTGGGCACGGTCTACGGCTGGTACGAAATCCTGTTCTGGGTCAACCTCTCCTCCCCCGACCACCAGCGCTTTCAGTGGCTGGACCCGCAGCGCAACGTGGTGGAGAGCGGGGAGATCTATGTCGCGGGCGAGCAAACCATGGATGTTCTCGGGAAGAAAACCCCGGTGGTGGTGTTAAAGGCGGAACGGGAGCGCGTGGGGCCGGCCACGTTGTTTGTGGACGCCGGCCGGCGCATCGTGCGCTGCGAGCAGAACGTCACGGTTTTTGAACTGGTGGAGTGGACCGACAAGAAATGAACACACAACGGAGAAATGCGATGAGCCGATCCCTGCCCGCGGCCCTGGCGGCCGTCTTCCTGATCCTGGTGGCGCCGGGGTGCGGGAAGAAGGAGTTTCAGTACGACACCAATCTGATCAGCAACGGATCGTTCGAGGAGGTGGGGAAGGACGGCCTGCCCAGGGGATGGCAGTTGCTTCCGTTTCGCGGCGGGGAGGGACAGAGCGAAGTGGTGTACGCAATCGACGAAGGCGTTGCCCAGGACGGCACCCGCTCGTGGTCGTTCAAGGCCGACCCGGGCACGGAGCGGTTCCACCTGCTGGCGCAGGAGGTCTCGGTGCCGGAGCATGCCACCCACGTGACGCTCACCGGTTGGATGCAGTTGGAAGACGTGGAGCTGAGAAGGGGGCAGTACTCGCACTGCAACTTCCTGCTCACGTTCTTCGATGCGGAGCACACCCGATTTCAGGAGATCAGGTCGGCCGACAAGCGCACGCGGCTGCGTACCGGCGCGCAGCTCTGGGCTCAGGAAGACCAGACCTTCCGCCTGCCGCAGGGCACCCGCTACGTGCAGGTGGCCTGCGTGCTGGGGATGAACGGCCGGGCCTGGTTCGACAACATCACGCTCTCCGTCCCCCGGCCGGTGCCGTGGGAGGAGTCGACCACCAAGAACTTCGTGTTCCACTGGCTGCCCGGGCACCCCATGCCCGAGGGGTCGATTCAATCCCAGCAGGCAATCTTCGACGCCATCGCCGCGCGCCTGGGTGTTACCAGCGACGTCGTCATTCAGTATTACTTCTATCCGGACACCACCACGATTCGCGAGATGCTGAGCCTGAAGGGGTATCAGTACGTCAGCTGGGACGACTACGAGTTCCATTCCATCAATCCCAACGACAACCACGAGGTGGTGCACTTCATCACCGACCCGCTGGGACGTCCACCGCGCTCCATCTCCGAGGGCACGGTCTTCTGGATGCAGGACGAGTGGATGGGACGCCCGCTCGACGAAGTGGTGGGTGAGATTGTACGCGCGCGCCGGCTGCCGGACATGCGGCATCTCATCGACTACAACCTGATGGCGATGGAGGATCCCAACATCATCATCCCCTCCGCGGCTTCCTTCGTGGGATTCATCGTCGACCGATGGGGCACGGGCAAGCTCATCGAGCTGTACACCGCCATCCACGGGGTCAACTCCGCCGACGTGTTCGCGATGGCGTTCGAGAAGGTCTACGGCGTCCCGCTCGCCGAAGTGGAGACGGCGTGGCGCGACCGCCTGCGCGCGCAGTACGCCCAGCGATGAGCTGCGAGCCGGTTTTTTGTTCGCGCTGCGGGGGTGCGCTGACACCGCGCCAGCTGGATGACCGGGTGCGCGCGGTTTGCGAGCGCTGCGGTTTCGTGGCCTACCGCAATCCCGCCCCGGCCGCGGGCGTGGTGCTGGTCGAGTCCGGCGAGGTGTTGCTGGTGCGGCGCAAGTTCGAACCGCGCGAGGGCATGTGGACCCTGCCCGCCGGTTTCGTGGAGTACGACGAGCACGTGGAGGAATGCGCGGTGCGCGAGACCCGGGAGGAGACCGGTCTGGAGGTGGAGCTGGCCGGGTTGTTCGGGGCCTACATGGCCATGGACGACCCGCGCGTGCGCGTGGTGTTGTTGCTGTATGAGGCGCGCCGGGTGGGTGGAGAACTGCGGCCGGGCGACGACGCCAGCGAAGCACGCTTCTTTCCGCTCACGGCCACGCCCGCGGACATCGCATTCCGCGCCCACCGCCAGGCACTGGCCGACCTCGTGGAGCGCTAGTCGAGCACCTGTACGTCGAAGCTGTCACCGCGGTCGATCTTCCAGAGCAGATCCAGCCCTTTCGTCACCCGCCCGAATATCGTGTAACGGCCGCTCAGGTGCGGCTGCGGGGAGTAGGTGATGAACCACTGGCAACTCCCCGTGTCCTTGCCCGCGTCCGCAATCCCGAGGTAGCCTTCGCCGTACTGGTGGTGCGACACCTCGGCGGGAACGGTGTAGCCCGCGTCACCGGCGCCGTCGCCGCGCGGGTCGCCGCCCTGCACGACGAAGTTCGGCACCACACGGTGGATGGTCAGGTCCTTGTAGAAGCCCTTCCTGGCCAGCTCGACGAAGTTTGCCACCGTCTGGATGGCGTCATCGCCGAAGAGCTCCACCTCGATCTCGCCGCGCGAGGTGGCGATTACCGCGCGACGAAGCCCCGTGGGGGGCGCGAGTTGCTTGCGGCGTGAGCGGTCGTACCCGCGCTCGCGCAACGACCGCGCCGACGGCGCCTCCGCCTGTGGAAAGCCCATCGCCTCGAGTGCTGCGGTGGCGGCATCGCGCACGCGGTAGTCCTCGTGGGTGGTGGCGTCCACCAGCAGGCTCTCCGCGGCAAGGGCCTTCATCGCACCCAGTACGGTCACGATCTCCAGCTGCACGTCCGTGAATTCACGGCCGCGAGGCGCATAGTAGGCCTCGATCAGGGCGGACACGCCGGCGCGGTAGTCCTGTTCGCCGATGGCCGTCACCGCCGTGGTGGCCACGGTGAAGTCCGGGTCGCTCAGGTGGGGCGGCAACATGGGCAGGACGGCGGGGTCCTTCAGCATCCCCAGCGCGCTGACGGCCGCCGCGCGCATCATCGGGTCCTTGTCGGCGGTGGCAATGTGGTTGAGATCTGCCGCGCGCTTCTTGAGACCCGCGGTGCCATAGCACTCGATGGCCGCGGCACGAACCAGGCGTGAGCCGTCGCGGCGCGCCTCGTCGATGAACATCTCGCTCTTTTCGCCCAGGCACGCCGCCAGCGCTCGTACGCTGTTGCATCGCACCAGCACACTGGTGTCCAGCAGGCCCTGCATGAGCGCGTCCTTGGCCGCCTTCTCACCGATCTTCTCCAACGACTCCGCAGCGGTGGCGCGAACATCCAGCGATTTGTGCGTCATCAGCAGCGCCGACAGGGGATCCACCGCCTCGCGCGATTTCAGGACCCCCAGCGCGCGTGCCGCGTTGACGGCGACGCGCAGATCGCCGTCGTCGAGCACGTTGATCAGCGCCCTGGTTGCGCCATGGCATTCGAGCTTGCCGAGGGCGCGCGCTGCAAACGCGCGTACCAGCGGTTCGTCGGCCTCGAGGCACTCCTCCAGCGACTGGCATGAGCGCGGCAACACCGGCTGCTTCTCCAGGGCGTAGGCCACGCGCCATCTCACCGTGGCGTCGGGGTCGTGTATGGACAGCAGCAGCACGCCCGCGGCCGCCTCGCCGGGAACGCGCGCGAGCGCGAGCGCCGCGGCGCCACGCACCGGCGCGTTGAAGTCGCGCAGCATGTCTCCCAGGGCCTCCACCACGCCGTCCCCGCCCAGCTTGCCGAGCGCGTCGGCGATCAGCATCGCATCCTCGGCGTTGCGGCCGGCGCGTGCCTCGAGCAGCGGCTTCACCGCATCGCGGTTTCCGATCTGTCCCAGGGCGAACACCGCCTCGCGGAATACCTCGCGGTTGGGATCCTTCAGCGAGGGAATCACCCGCGACGCGTCCTCCGGCTCCTGCATGCGGCCCACGACCTCCAGCGCACGACGGCGCACCAGGGGGGAGCCTTCCCTGATATACTCGAAGATGCGGCCGTTGTCGGTGACGCGCTGATCCTCCCACAGGGCAAGGTTGCGCAGCGTGTCCTGGCCGGCGGCGGTGGCGAGCAGCGGCGAGTAGCGGCCGGCGGCGGCGTGTGACGAGCCAGCCGGGCCGGAAAGCGCGGCCGCGGCGGCCAGCGCCAACAGCGCGCATCGGACAGTTGTTGTATTCATGGCGGCGATGCTTTCATCCCCGGGCGTTTCCTGTCAATGATAAGAACGTCGCCGAAGCCCGCGAGTTGTGCCCGCGCCGCCGTAGATGTATCCTCGGCGCATCGTGACCGACGTTGCTTCCATTCCCACCCGTGGCGACACCGCGGCCATTCGTCCCCGCGATTCGCGGGCCGTGCTGCTCGCGGTCTTCGCTTTGGTGACGGCGGCCCTGGTCACCGTGCACGGCGCGGTGTCGATGCTGGGTCTGCTGGGCTTCGTGTGCGCGTGGCACGTGGTGGTGACGGGTGATCTTTCCACCAGCGCCGCGAGTCTGCGACGGGTTGCGCCGTTTGCGGTGGTGGTAGTGCTGTTGAACGCGATCTTCGGTCCGGGCGCGCCCATCGTGACGCTGGGCGGCGTGCGCATCATGACCGATGACGGCCTTGCCAACGGGGTCTTCTTTGCCCTGCGTCTCGCCGTCATGCTGATGAGCGTGTCCCTGCTGCTGGCTGCGGCGGCGCCGGAAGGATTGGCCTGCGGCATCTACGACGTCGTACGCCGGGTGTCGAAACGTGCCGCCGGCAACGTGGCACTGTTCGTATTTCTCGCCATGGGTTTCGTTCCGCTGGTTGCCGACGAGTTCCGGCGAATACGCCTGGCCCAGTCGTTCCGCGGCGGGGATCTGTCCGGTGGGCTGCTTTCGCGTGCGGGTGCGGTGCGTCTATCACTGGTTCCGCTGCTGGTTGCCGCCATCCGCCGCTCGGGTCAGCTGGCCATGGCGGTGGAACTGCGCGACGTGCGCCACCGCCTGCCGCTGACCATCGAACCGCCGCGCCTGGGCGGCGCCGACGTGGCGCTGCTGCTCACCTCAGGCGCGGCAATCTCGGCGGCATCGGGGTGGCTGGGATGAGCGTGCGCAACATCCGCCTGCTGCTCGAGTACGACGGCACCGACTTCTCCGGCTGGCAGAAACAGCCGGACGTGCGCACCGTGCAGGGAACCGTCGAGGCGGCCATCGCCACCGTGTGCCGGCAGCTGGTCGGTGTGCGTGGCTGCGCGCGCACCGACGCCGGCGTGCACGCGCTGGGCTATGTGGCCAACTTCCACGTGGAGAGCGAGCACACTACCTCCCGCCTGGTCATTGCGCTCAACGCCTGCCTGCCCGACGACGTGGCGGTGGTGGGCGCCATGGAGGTCGCGGACGACTTCCACGCCCGCTTCAGCGCACAGTCGCGCCGCTACGTCTACCGCATTGCCACCACGCCCACGGCCATCTGGCGGCGCTTCTCCTATCACACGCACCACTATCTCGATGTGGAGCGCATGCGTGCCGCCGCCCGCCACCTCCAGGGACGGCAGGACTTCACCAGCTTCACGCCCGTCACCAACGACAAGGACCCCGTGTGCAACCTGATGGACGTGACGGTGGTGGGGGCGGAGCGGCACATTCTGATCGAGGTGGAATCGGACCGTTTCCTCTACAACATGGTGCGGGCCATCGCCGGGACGCTGATGGAGGTGGGGCGGGGAAAAATCGAGCCGGAACGGATGCCCGAGATCCTGGGTAAAAGGGACCGTCGCGCGGCCGGTCCCACCGCCGCGGCGTGCGGGTTGACCCTGCTGCGGGCCCGCTACCCCGGCGACCCCGGGGAGCGGACGGCGGGTTCGGCCTAACTCCAGCCACCGGGCGGGGATGGCGCGGCTAAGGGGCTGTCCCGGGGCGGGCGACGGTGCTATGATGGAGCGGAACCGCCGCAACTGAAAGGACCGACCCGAATGAAGATTTTCCTGGATACGGCCAACATCGACGAAATCCGCGAAGCCGCCGCGCTGGGCGTGCTGGATGGCGTCACCACCAACCCCTCCCTGATGGCCAAGGAGGACGGGAGCGACTATGACGCGGTTCTCAAGGAGATCTGCGACATCGTGCACGGGCCGGTGAGCGCCGAGGTGGTCGCCGACGACGCAGCCGAGATGATTCGCCAGGGGCGCGCGTTCGCGAAGCTCAGCGAGCACATCGTGGTGAAGATCCCGCTCATCCCGGAAGGGATCAAGGCGGTGACCACGCTTTCCGCGGAGGACATCAAGACCAACGTCACCCTCTGCTTCAGCGCCAACCAGGGCCTGATGGCGGCCAAGGCCGGTGCCACCTACATCAGCCCGTTCGTCGGGCGCCTGGATGACACCGGCATGGACGGCATGCAGGTGGTGGGGGACCTGGTTGAGATCTACGAGCGCTACGCCCTGCAGACGCAGGTGCTGGCGGCCAGCATCCGCCACCCGCTGCACGTGCTGGAGTCCGCGCGTCTGGGCGCGGACGTGGCCACGGTTCCGTACAAGGTGTTCAAGCAGCTCTTCCGTCACCCGCTCACGGATGTGGGGATCGAGTTGTTCAACAAGGACTGGGAGAAGGTACTGGAGCGGCGCAAGGCACATGTACGACGATAGCGACGTCATCCGTCCCTCGCGGGCACGGTTTCTCCCTTACATCTTCGGCGGTATCACCGGCGTGTCGGTGGCGCTGGTCATCATTGCGGTGATGTTGCTGCGCGGCTCCAACGGCGAGCCGGCGGACCCGCAGCCCGCCGCCTACCAGGCGGCGGGGGTGCCGTCGTCGGCGGGGATCGACGCGGAGCGGCGCAGCGCCATTGTCACCGCCACCGAGCAGGTGTCGCCCGCGGTGATCAGCATCACCGGCCTCTACCGGGTGCGCACCCGTTCCGTGTACGACATGTGGTTCAACCGCTACTACCCGGGCCGCACGCGCACCCAGGCCACGCAGGGGTCCGGCTTCATCATCGACAGCCGCGGGTACGCCTTCACCAACTACCACGTGGTGCGGGACGCGGAGCGCATCCAGGTGACGCTGGCCGACGGCAAGGAATACGCCGCCACGCTGGTGGGCACCGCACCCACCTACGACCTCGCGTTGCTCAAGATCGACGGCGACGAGTTTCCCGCCGCGCGGCTGGGCGACTCCGACGACCTGGTGGTGGGCGAGTGGGCCATCGCCATCGGCAGTCCCTTCGGCAGCTATCTCGCCGACACCCAGCCCACGGTGACGGTGGGCGTGATCAGTGCCAACCACCGCGACATCAAGCAGGACGAGAACAGCGAGCAGATCTTCAACGACATGATCCAGACCGACGCCGCCATCAACCCGGGCAACAGCGGCGGCCCGCTGATCAACGCGCACGGCGAGGTGATCGGTGTGAACACCATCATCTTCTCCAGCGGTACCGGCGCCAACGTGGGCATCGGATTCGCCATCCCCATCAACCGTGTGAGGAGCGTGTACGAGGAACTGGTGGAGCACGGGCGCGTGCGCGACGTGTGGGTGGGGATGTCGGCCACCGACATCACGCCGCAGGTGCAGGCCGCGCTCAACCTGCCCGCCGAGAGCGGTGTGCTAGTGCAGAGCATCGAAGAAGGCGGGCCCGCGGACACGGCGGGGCTCAAGGCCGGCGACCAGATCATCGCCATCAACGGGGTCAAGCTGCAGAACCGCACACACGCCAACCGGCTGATCTTCGGTTCCGGCGTGGGCGATACCATCGAGATGACCGTCAATCGCAAGGATGAACTCCTCAACTTCAGAGTAACCCTGGCGGAGCGTCCCCGTGACATCTAACGGAACGCCCGGCGCAACCCCCCGCAATACACAATGATCGAACGCTACACACTCCCCGAGATGGGGCGCATCTGGTCCGAAGACAACAAGCTCGCCAAGTGGCTCGAGTTCGAGATTCTTGCCTGCGAGGCGCTGGCCGAGCTGGGCGAAATCCCCGCCGAGGCGGTGCAGCGCATCCGCAAGAAGGCCGCGTTCGAGGCCGCGCGCGTCAAGGAGATCGAAGACGTCACCCACCACGACGTCATCGCCTTCCTGACCAATGTGGCCGAGCACATCGGCAACGACTCGCGCTACGTGCACCTGGGTCTGACGTCGTCGGACCTGCTGGACACCACCCTGGCCTGCCAGATCAAGGAGGCGGGGGAACTGCTGCTCAAACGCATGGCGGACCTGCGCGCGGTGGTCAAGGCGCGGGCGCTGGAGCACAAGAACACGGTGATGGTGGGGCGCACCCACGGCATCCACGCCGAGCCGATCACCTTCGGGCTCAAGCTCGCCGTCTGGTACGACGAGCTGGGCCGGCGCGAGCGAATGCTGCGCGCGGCGCTGGAGACGGTGTCGGTGGGCAAGGTGTCGGGTTCGGTGGGGACCTTCGCGCACGCGAGCCCGCAGGTGGAGGAGTACGTCACCCGCAAGCTGGGGCTGAAGCCCGCACCGGCCTCCACCCAGGTGGTGCAGCGCGACCGTCACGCGGAGTTCGTTTCCGCGCTGGCGGTGGCCGCGGCCTCGCTGGAGAAGATGGCCACCGAGGTGCGCAACCTGCAGCGGACGGATGTGCTGGAGGTGGAGGAACCGTTCCGCAAGGGGCAGAAGGGCAGCTCGTCCATGCCCCACAAGCGCAACCCGATCATCTGCGAGCGCGTCGCGGGCATGGCGCGGCTGGTTCGCGGCTACGCGGTGGCCGCCACGGAAAACGTGGCGCTGTGGCACGAGCGGGACATTTCGCACTCGTCGGTGGAGCGGGTGATTCTGCCGGACGCCACCATCACCCTGGACTACATGCTGGTGAAGTTCACCGGCGTGGTCAAGGACCTCGTGGTCTACCCGGAGCGCATGCTGGCCAACATGGAGAAAGCGCACGGGCTGGTGTACTCGCAGAAGCTGCTCCTGGAACTGGCGCGCGCGGGACTTTCGCGTGAGGACGCCTACGCGCTGGTGCAGGAGGCGGCCATGGAGACCTGGGAGAGCGGCAAGCCCTTCGAGGAAACGGTGCGGGCGCGCAAGGGAATAACGTCGAAACTGGAGAAAGCAACTCTCGACGCGGTGTTCGATCTGGATCATTATCTGCGAGAAGTGGACAGCATCTTCAAACGCGTTTTCTAATTACCATCGGCCGCGCATTGGGAGACACCATGAACCGATCTTCGGCGCGGGCGCGCGTGCTTATTGGCGCCATCCTCATTCAACTCATCCTCGGCACAGTTTACGGATACAGCATCTTCTGGCGTCCCCTGGACGCGCGCGTGTTTCCACCCGTGGTAACGGAGATGGAAGTGCAGGAGATGGAGATGCGCGGGGAGTATCTGCATGAAATGACCGTCGTGGCCGACGAGGCGACAAAGAAGCGGCGCCAGACCGAGCAGCAAGGCTATCTTAAGTACGCCTTCTCCATATGCATCCTTTCCTTTGCGGGCACCATGGTGCTGGCGGGGCGGGTACAGGATCTCAAGGGGCCGCGCTTCACGGCCACCATCGGCGGCGTGTTGCTGGGGGGTGGGTTCCTGGCCGCGGGACTGTTGAACACGTTCGTCGTGTTCTACCTGGCCCACGCGCTGTTCGCGGGCATGGTGACGTTGCTGTTGCTCGCGCTGTATCACATGGCGACGCGCGACATGAATCCGAAGACGATGCCGCTCCTGCACGACGCCCCGCGAGCCATCACGGTGGCGTGCGTGGTGGCCGCGGTGCTCCTCGGGCAACGCTACGTTGGGCGGTTGGGCGAACTGGACGAACTCTTCGTGCTGTGGGGGACGGTGGGGTTCCTCGCCGGGGCGGGCATCGGGTTTGCCTACGTGTGTCCGATTGCGGCGCTCATCAAGTGGTTCCCGAAGCGGAAGGGGCTGGTCAGTGGTCTCGCGGTGGCGGGCTTCGGTTTCGGCGCGTACATCTTCAGCCACCCGCAACTCCCCTTCAGCGCCGAGAACTATCTCCGTAACCACGACGTGGTGTCACTCTTCACGCTGCACGGGCTGGTCTGCCTGGTGGCGGTCGCGCTTGGCGCAACGCTCCTTTCCAACCCGCCCGACACGGCGCCGGCGCGCCTGGAGTCCGCGTGGCAGGACACGCTGCGGCGGCCCGCGTTCTACATCCTGTGGCTCATGTTCTTCAGCGGCGCCATGGCCGGCCTGATGGTGATCGGGATTCTCAAGGGGTTCGCCGGCGACCAGCTGGTGGGCGCGGCCGGGGGTGCGGCCGCACTGGGCGATGCGCGCGCCAAGGAGATCTTCGACCGCGGTGTCACCGCGGTGGGATGGCTGGCGGTGTTCAACGCGCTGGGACGGATCGCGTGGGGGATGGTGTCCGACCGTGTGGGGCGCACGGTCGCTTTCGTGGCCATGTTCCTCGTGCAGGCGGCGATGATGTTCGTGCTGGGCGGTCTCGACACGGAAGTATCCCTCGCGGTCGGAGCTTCGATCGTGGGGTTCAACTTCGGCGGCAACTTCGCACTGTTCCCGTCCGCCACCGCGGACCTGTTTGGCGCGAAGAACCTCGGCGCCAATTACGGCTGGGTGTTCACGAGCTACGGGATCGCGGGTGTGGTTGGAATCATGGTGGGCAATGCCGCCAAAACCGCGACCGGCAGCTACGCCGCGGCCTTTTCCCTGGCCGGCATTCTGTGCGTGATCTCGGCGGGGCTCGCCATCGGCATGCATCTGCAGCGCCGCCGGGCCGCCGCGGTGGCGGTCTGAGCATGAAAGCGGCGCGTTCTTGACACATGATTGAACACGCGCCGCAGAATCCGGACTTTGAGTCCGTCGTGCGCGAGAGTTTCTCGCGACAGGCCTTCATGGCCACGCTGGGTGCGCGACTGGTGCGCGTCAAGCCTGGTGACGTGCGCATCGCCATGCCGCACGCGCAGGCGTTCACGCAGCAGAACGGTTTCCTGCACGCGGGCGCCATTTCCACCATCGCCGATTCCGCCAACGGGTACGCCGCGTTCTCGCTGTGCCCGCCCGGGTACGACGTGCTGGCGGTGGAGTTCAAGATCAACCTGCTCTCGCCGGCCAGCACCCCGTGGCTGCTGGCGTGCGCGCGCGTGCTGCGGCCGGGAAAGACGCTCACCACCTGTTTCTGCGACGTGTGGGGCGTGGACGGCGAGACCGCCGATGTGCCCGCCGGCGCAAAACGGGTGGCCAGCGTGTTGTCCACCATCCTCTCGCAGCCGGTGAGCCGCCCGTGACCGCGAGATCCCGCAAACGCACGGAGACCGCCCCGGCGCGCCCGCCGCTTGCGGCGCTGCTGATCGCGTGCCTGGTGTTCGTGCTGTGTGCGGTGTACGCGATGCCATTCATGCCCGACGATTCCTTCATCTCGTTTCGTTACGCGGAGCATCTCGCGCAGGGGCACGGACTCGCGTTCAACGTGGGCGAGCGTCCCGTCGAGGCGTACAGCAACTTCCTGTGGATCGTGCTGTGCGCGGGTATGCACAAGACCGGCTTGAACCTGCCGCGGGTGACGCCGTACGCCGGCATCCTGCTGGGCCTGTTGTCGATCGTCGTGTTGTGGACGCTGTGCCGGCGCCGCGCACCGCTGTGGACGCAACAGCTGCTGCCGCTCCTGCTGTTCGCCTCCTTCGGCCCCTTCGTCCTGTACGCCGTTTCCGGCATGGAGACCGCGCTGTTCGCGCTGCTGCTTCTGCTGGTGGTCCGCTATGCGGAAGACGCCGTGCAAGCACCCGCCCGGCGCCCGCTGGTGTTGCTGGGTGTGGTGGGCTTCCTCGCCGCACTGGCCCGCCCCGAGGGAATCCTGGCGCTGCCGGTGGCACTGATTCTCATCGCGGTGGAACTGCGTCGTGGGGGGCGCCTGCCGGCAGCCGCCCGGTCGCTGGCGCTGGTCGCCGGCGCGTTCGCCATCGCCTGCGCGGCCTACCACGCGTGGCGTGTCGCATACTTTGGTGACTGGCTGCCCACGCCGTTCCTCTCCAAGGGAGTGGAAGGGACCGGCCTCGTCACCGGGTGGCGCATGAACCTCTCCAGCTACTTCGTGAACTGGACCTACTACTACCCGCCGCAAGGTTGGACGTTCCTGGCGTTGCTGGTGCTCGCGGTGGCCGGAAATCGCGTGGCACGGACCAGCGGAAACCGCATCGCGTTGGTGATGGCGCTGGTGTTCGGCGCGGTGTACGCGAACTTCGTGGACTGGATGCCGGGCATGCGTTACCACGCGGCCATCGCAGGGCTGTTGCTGCTCCCTGCAGCTTCGCTGCACGCGCTGGTGCCGGATGAGTGGTGGCGCTTCGCTCCCTCGAAGAACGCGGCACCGTTTGCGACGCTGGTGCTGGTGGCGCTGCTCGCTGGTTCAAGCGGGCTCTCCCACTTCAAGATGGTCACGCAGAAGATGGAAGAAAGCGCCACCCTCTGCAACCGGCCGCTGGCGCAATGGTTGCGGAATACGGTGCCCCCCGGCTCGCTGCTCGCAATTGCCGATGTGGGTATGGTGCCGTACTACTCGGGGCTCCGCACACTCGACATCCATCCGCGATCCCTGACGGATTCGCACATCGCCAAAGGCGCGTTTACGGTCGACTACGTGCTGGCGCGAAAACCGGATGTGATCTGCCTGTCCGTCCGGGGGGTGTACACCGCGCGCATGGACCCCTCCTACTGGTCGTTGTACAAGCACGACAGGTTCCGGCTCGAGTACGGATTCGTGGGAACGGTGCGCGATCAGTGGTACCAGGATCGCGCGTACTGGGTGTTCCTGCGCAACGGCGTGGACGTGAGCGATGACCGCCTGCGCGCCTTGCCCGAGGGGATCGGCAAACAGCGGCGCACGAGGTTCGACCCGTGAAGCGGAACGACGTGATTGCGCTCTCGGGTTTGCTGGCGCTGTTCATCGCAGCCTGCCTGGCAGTGGGTTCGTTCCACCCCGACCGGTCGTTCGTCGCATATCGCTACGCCGAGAACCTCGCCGCGGGGCACGGATGGGTGTACAACCCGGGTGACGCGCCGGTGGAGGGATACGGCAATGCGCTTTGGGTGGCCAAGTGCGCCATGATGAAGGCCGCTGGTCTCCCGCTGCCGGTTGCGGCACCCATGCTCTCCCTGTTCTTCGGCATGGTCTCGCTGGTGCTGCTCTGGTTTGTCCTGCGTGCGCGCGTTTCGTCAGCCGCCGCCGTGATCACCACCGGCTTTGCCGCCGTGTCCGGGCCGCTGGCGGCGGCGTCGATGTCGGGGGAAGGCGTCACCCTGGTGGCGGCACTCGCCGTTGCGATGGTCTGGCTGCTCGATGCCGCGGGCACGCGCCGGGTGACCTGGATCCTGGCCGGGCTCGTGGGCGCCCTGCTCGCCATGTGCGGCAACCCGCTCGCAGTGGTGTTTCCGGCCGCGCTGGTGATGCGGGTGCGCATGCCGCGCGGCGAGGGAACGCAGCGCAGCGGGATGATCATCGCCGCGGCCGTGTTCGCAGTGGCCGTGACCGGGTTCCACGTCTGGCGGATTGCGACGTTTGGTTCGCTCACCCCGCACGCTCCGGGTTTGGTCGCGCGGCTCGCGTCGCCGGGCGAATTGTTCGCGGTGCAACCGTTCGACATGGCACCGTTCGGTTGGTTCTACGTCATGCTGTTCGTCGCCGGCGTCGCGCGTACGCGTTTCGCGCACGACCGCGGGCTCCCGTGGGTTGCGGCAACGACGGCCATCGTCGCCGGGGTGGTGACGTTGTCGGCCCGCGATCCGCTCCCCGGCCTCGCGTCGAGCGCGGTGGTGATTTTGCTCCTGTCGATCCCGGCGGCCGGGCTCGTCGACGCGGTCGCGCAGTCGGTCGCGCCGCGCCTCGCGCGCGCATTGCTCGCGCTGGCTCTCCTGCTCGTTTCACTGGGGTGCGCGATGGACGCGCGCGTGTTCGCGCGCCACATCCGCGAGTCCCACGACCTCACCTTGCAGCCGCTGGGCCGGTGGATGGCGCGCTGGCAGAGCGACGGCTCCCTGTTGTGCGACGCACCGGGCGCGGTGCCGTACTACTCGGGCTGGAGGACCATCCCGGTGAGCGCTTCGACGACGCTTTCGGAGGCCCCCGACGTGGTGATGCTCACCTCGGAGGGAATGTTCACTGCCGAGATGGACGCTGCACAGACCCGCGTCGCGGACGCCCTCACCGAACGCTACCGCGTGCTGGCCGCCATCCGCCGCGACTGGACGCGCGACCGCGCCTTCATCCTCTACGCACGCAACGACATCCCCGAGCTCACCGACGACCTGATGGAAGCTTTTCCGCAGGGGGTGGGTACGGTGGTGCGGCTGAACCGCTGACCTTCGCGCTTGAAGCGTGGTTTCTGCTGTTGGTCGCCTTCTTCTCGCTCTCCACTCCCGAACTCAGTGCCGAATGGGACACGCGCTTCGGGTCCGACATCGTCGGTATCCCCGGGCCGGGCGGCACGGTATATGACTACGCCATCGACGGTTCCACTGTCTACGCGGCCAGCCATTTTCTGGGGCGTGTACCGCTGGGATGATCCCGCCTGGACCCGGATCGGCTACCTGACGCCGCTGTCCACATCCGCGCCCTCACTGTTACATCCAACCATGACATCTACGCGGGAGGGTTCTTCGCCACCGTTTCCAAGTCATTGACCGGCCCGATGACCGCCAATCATATCGTGCGCTGGGACGGGAGCGACTGGGTCCCACTGGTCGTCGACGGCGTGGTGGGCCTGGGTGGCCCGACCACGCGGGTGGAAGCGCTGGCCCCGCCCCCAACGGCACCGACGTCTACGTGGGAGGGTCGATCACGCTCGCCGGGGGCGCTCCACGGAACTACGTCACGTTGCGGAATGGTTCTTCCTGGCAGGTGGTGGCCGGGAACGCGTTCGACGACTACGTCTACGAAATTCACGTGGAGGGCAACGACGTCTACTTTGCGGGCAGCTTCACGCAGCCACCACCATCCGCTACTCGCTGGAGCGACCCGGCCGTGCCGCCTTGCGAATCTACGACGTGCGGGGCGCGCTGGTCCGGAACCTGGTGGACGCCATCGAGGATGCCGGGCCTCACAGCCTCAGTTGGGACGGAAAAGATGAGCACGGTAATGCTGTCGCATCGGGTGTCTACTTCCTGCGCATGCAGAGCGGCCGGGATGCGCAGACACGAAAGATGGTGCTCATAAAGTAGCCGGGGGCTTGAAGCCCGCGGGTGGCGGATGTACAATACCCGGTGAACACTTCCTCCGTTACTGCCGGCCAAGCAATGAGGCAACTCGATGCGTCCCGCCTTCGTCCTGTCGATTATACTGTTGTCCTGCGCCGCTTCTTCCGCCGCCGCCACGTGGGACCCCCGCTTTGGCGGAACCAAGCTCGGCGATCCCGGGTTCAACGACACCGTCCATGCGATCGCGCGCGACGGTGCAACCGTCTACGTGGCGGGTGGCTTCTGGGGTGTATGGCGCTGGAACGGTTCGTCATGGACGCGCGTTGGAACAACGTTCGCTTCAACCATCAATGACCTGGCGGTCACCTCCAACCACGACATTTACGCGGGCGGGTTCTTCTCCTCGATAAACTCGTCCACCGGCAGCATTCGCGCCAACCATATCGCGCGTTGGGATGGCAGCGACTGGGGGGTGCTCGATGTCGGCGGGACTGTTCTCAGCACGGGGCTGAACCAGGAGGTTCATGCGCTGGCCACCGCGCCCAACGGAGACGACGTGTACGTGGGCGGCAACTTCACCCAGGCGGGCGGTCTCGCCCGGAACTACGTTGCGCGCTGGGACGGAAGCACCTTTCAAATGGTGGGGAACAACCTCTTCAACAACACCGTCCACGAGATCCTCGTTTCCGGAAACGATGTCTACTTTGGCGGCGAATTCACCCTGCCCTTCACCCGCGTCGCGCACTACAACGGCTCGTTGTTTGAGTTCATGAACGGCGGGCCCAACGGGCGCGTGTACGGACTGGCCCTTTACAATGGGGAACTCTATGCCGCGGGGAGCTTCACCACGGTAGGTACGGGGCCGGCTGCGGGTGTTGCTCGTTGGGACGGAACCAACTGGCACGCAGTTGCGTCGTCGCTCGCCAGCAACTTCGGTGTCCCACTGCGCTCGTTGCTGTCGAGTGGCGGCTATCTCTACCTCATGGGAGGTTTCTCGGCCATCAATGGCGTGCCGGTGAACAACGTGACGCGCTGGAACGGTTTCTCGTGGTTGCCGCTGTCGACGGGTGCCGCCGGTGCGGTTTACACGGCCGCGAGCGTGGACGGTGACGTCTGGTTTGCGGGCGGGTTCGCCAGTGTTGGCGCCTGGCCCGCGCACGGCATTGCGAGATGGAACGGCAGCGGCTGGGGATTCGGGGGCGCGAGTGACGTTGTGCGTGATATTGCCGACGACCCCAATGGTCTCGTGGTTGTTGTGGGCGATTTTCTGCAGGCGGGTGACGTGCCTGCCAATCGCGTCGCGCGCTGGGACGGCAACACGTGGTCCAAGCTTGGCAGCGGCGTGGATGGCAGTGCGCGATGCGTGGTTACCAGCGGCAGCGATATCTACGTCGGCGGCAACTTCAAGAAAGCGGGCGGTAATTCGGCGTCCGGGGTTGCGCGCTGGAACGGTGACACGTGGTCTGGGCTGGGCTACGGGGTCAACGGGATCCCCTACGACCTGGCGCTGGACGGCGGCGATCTGTATGTCGCCGGCACCATGACGCCCGTCACCACCCCGTACGCCAACCTCGCGCGTTGGGATGGCTCGGCGTGGAACGGGGTCGGCAACGGTACTCCCAACGCGGCCACGCGCTGCGTGGTGGTGCACGACGGGCGCGTGTTCGTGGGCGGGGATTTCACCGCTGTTGGCGGCACGCCCGCCAATCGCATCGCGGTCTTTGACGGCTCCACCTGGTCGGCCATGGGGACGGGATTCGACGCATCCGTGTACGGCATCGCGGTAAACGGTGATGACGTCTACGCGGTGGGTGACTTCACCGTCGCTGGTGGCTCGCCGGGCAACCGGATCGCGCGCTGGAACGGAACCGCGTGGTCGCAACTCGGCCTGGGTTTCAATGGCGGCGCGCGCACGGTGCGGATGGCGGGCACGGAACTGCTGGTGGGCGGCGAATTCTCCACCGCCAACGGTGTGTCCACGCCCTATCTCGCCCGCTGGAACGGAATCCAGTGGAGCGGCATCGGCGGCGGTACCAACGACCGGGTGCTGGCGATGACCGTCACCACCCAGGGGCTGTACACGGGCGGCTTCTTCCGCCAGGCGGGCTCGGTGCCGTCGGACCGCATCGCCAACTGGGTGGAGTTGTTCCCGACAACGGTCGCGTCCGGTCCCGCGGCGACGCGTCTCGAGCAGAACATCCCCAACCCATTCAACCCCACCACCACCATCCGCTATGCGCTGGACCGGACCGGTCCCGTGACGCTGCGCGTGTACGACGTTCGCGGCGCGCTGGTGCGCACACTGGTGGACGCCCAGCAGGGGGCCGGCCCGCACGAGGTGGAATGGGACGGGCGCGACGACCGCGGAATCGCACAGGCGAGCGGGACGTACTTCTGCCGGCTGGAGACGGCCGGCGGGCACGAAACACGCAAGATGGTGCTGCTCAAGTAGATCGCGGGCTTGCCACCGGCGCGCCACCATTGTATAGTCCCCTCGACGCCGCCACCGGCCGCGGCGTCTTCTTCTTTTTCCGGGCAATCCAAATGATCGACCCCAAAGACCTCGTCCCCGCCGATCCCAACGACGCGGGCGCGGCAAAAGACTTTCTCAAGAAGAACGGCGTGTCCCTCTCGCCCGGCGAGTACGCGCGCGTGTGCGAACTGCTCGGGCGCCGGCCCACCATCGTGGAACTCCACATGTTCAACGTGATGTGGAGCGAGCACTGCTCGTACAAGTCGTCGCGCTGGGCGCTCAAGGAGTACCTGCCCACCGACGCGCCCCACGTGGTGCTCGGCCCCGGCGAAGACGCCGGGATCATCCGTTTCTGCGAGGCGGGCGGGAAGTCCTGGTGCCTGGTTATGGCTCACGAGAGCCACAACCACCCATCGCAGGTGCTGCCGGTGGAGGGTGCCGCCACCGGCATCGGCGGCATCGTGCGCGACGTGTACTGCATGGGCGCGGATGTGATTGGCGTCATGGACCCGTTGCGCTTCGGCGATCCCGACGGCCCCAACGCCGCGCACGTGCGCGACATCGCCTTTGGTGTGGTGGAGGGGATCGCGCAGTACGGCAACGCGCTGGGTGTGCCCAACTACGGCGGCGAGACCTACTTCGACGCCTCCTTCGACGACAACTGCCTGGTCAACGTGGTCGCGTTCGGCATCGTGGAGGAGGGCGGCATCATCAGGAGCCGCGTGCCCGAAGAAGCGCGCCACGTGCCCTACGACCTCATCCTGGTGGGCAAGCCCACCGACGCCAGCGGCTTCGGCGGGGCGGCGTTTGCCTCGGAACGGCTCGATGGCTCCAGTGCAGTGGAAAAGCAGGGCGCGGTGCAGGTGCCGGATCCGTTTGTAAAGCGCGTGCTGGCGGAAGCCATCCGCGAGATGCTCAAGTTTGCGCGCGAGAACAAGATTCCCATCGGCTTCAAGGATCTCGGCGCCGGCGGCATCGCGTGTGCGTTCTCGGAGATGCCGGAGGCGAGCCGCTTCGGCGCCCGCATCGACCTGGACAAGGTCAACAAGGCCTTCCCGGACCTGTTGCCGGAGGTGATTGCCTGCTCGGAGACGCAGGAGCGCTTCGCCATCGCTGTGCCCACGCGGGTCACCCGCGACATCCTGGCCATCTTCAACCAGAAGTTCGAGATGCCGCGCCTGTACACCGGCGCGGGTGCGGTGCACATTGGCCGCGTGACCGACGACTACCGCTTCAGCATCACCCATCAGGGCCGCGTGGTGTGCGAGGCGGCCATGGACGCGGTGACATCGGGAATCTCCTACCGCCGCGAACAGAAGGAACAGCGTCGCTCCATCAAGCCGGGCGCGCACCGGCGGGGCGCGGGGGTGGATGGAATGAAGGACGCACTGCTCACGTTGCTGGCCAGCGTGAACATCGCCGACAAGGCGGCCATCTACCAGCACTACGACACCGAGGTGCAGGCGCGCGCGGTCATCCGCCCCGGCGAGGCCGACGCGGCGGTGGAGATCTTCGTGCCCGGGCAGCCGTTTGGGCTGGCGGTGGCGGTGGGCGGTCACTCGCGGATCGGCCTCCTGGACCCCTACGCGGGCGGTGCGTGGTCGGTGTTCGAGGCCACGCGCAACGTGGCCTGCGTGGGCGCGCTTCCGCTGGCGGTCACCGACTGCCTCAACTTCGGTGATCCCGAGGATCCCGGCGTCTTCAACGAGTTCGTCGAGTGCGTCAAGGGAATCGGCGATGCCTGCCGCGCGATGAAGCTGTTCGGCGGCGATCACCCGCTGCCCATCGTGTCCGGCAACGTGTCGCTCTACAACCAGAGTGGAACCGGCGACGCCATCGCGCCCACACCCATCGTCGCCTGCGCCGGGCGCCTGGACGACGCCTCGCGCGCGCGCGGGTTCGCGCTCAAGCAGGTGGGGTCGAGCCTGGTGCTGCTGGGCAGGCTGCACGAGGACCTGGGCGGTTCGGAATTCGAGCGCGTGTTCGGCAACGGCGGGCACGCAAAGGCGCCGGTGCCCGACTTTGCCTTCGAGCTTGCGCTGGTGAAAGCGCTCAACGCCGCCTTCGCCAAACGCCTCGTGCTGGCCGCGCACGACATCTCGCTGGGCGGTCTCTTGGTGACGGTGGCGGAGATGGCCATCGCCAGCGAGCCCTTCGACATCGGCGCGTCGCTGGACCTGCGCGGCGCAAGCGATCTGGCGTGTTTCTCCGAGATGGGTGGCGTGGTGATCGAGGCCGGCGAGGGGTCGTGGGAGGAACTCAAGCCCCTGCTCGACAAGCACGGCGTCGGGTATATCGAAATCGGCAGGACCGCCGCGGACGTGGGCCTCAAGGCCGCGCTGGCGGATGGCACCTTTACCGCAACCGTGAACGAACTGCGCACCGCCCACACGGGACGGCTCGCCGAGATCCTCTACGGGTAGCACCATGCCGGCACGTGTCCTCATCATTCAATTCCCGGGTGTGAACTGCGAGTACGAGAGCAAGCGCGTCGTCGAGTCGGTGGGACTCAAGGCGGAGATCCGCCGCTGGAACGACGCCGCCGACGCCGTGCGGCGCGCGGACGCGGTGCTGCTGCCCGGTGGCTGGTCGTACCAGGACCGCATTCGCGCCGGCGTGGTGGCGGCCAAGGACGCCGTGTTGGACGAGGTGGTGGCGGCGGCGGACCGTGGCGTGCCGGTGATCGGCATTTGCAACGGCGCGCAGGTGCTGGTGGAGACCGGCATCGTGCCGGGCTTCGACGCGGGCAGGATTGATGTCGCCCTGGCCCCGAACATCATGACCGGGCGCGTGGGCTACTACTGCAACTGGGTGCACCTCAAGAAGGGCCCGGCGCAATGCATCTTCACGGATTTCATGAGCGAGCGCCCCAACGACCCGCTGCCCATTCCGCTGGCGCACGGCGAGGGGCGTTTCGTAACTTCCGATGACGGCGTGCGCGACCACCTTGCGAAGGGCGACGGCGTGGCGGTGGTGTACTGCACGCGCAAGGGGGAGATCGCCACGGCGTTTCCCGACAACCCCAACGGGGCCCAGTTCGCCATCGCCGGGCTCACCAACCCAAAGGGAAACGTGCTCGCCATCATGCCGCACCCCGAGCGGGCGGCGTGGGCGCACCAGGTGCCGCGCCGCGTGGGTGGCATGTGGGGGCGCAGCCGCGACGGCGTGGGGACAAAGGAACTCTTCAGTCCGGGGCCGGGCCGCGGCTTCTTCGAGTCGCTGCGCAGGGCCCTGGTGTAATCAACTTCAAATGGAGGAGGCCGAACCATGATGAAGAGGACTCTCGTGCTTGGACTGGCGTTCATTGCGTTGTACGCAGTGAGTGCCGTTGCCCAGGACAAAAAGCCGAATATTCTTGTGATCTGGGGCGACGACATCGGTGGTTTCAACGTGAGCGCGTACAACATGGGCGTCATGGGCTACAAGACGCCCAATATCGACCGTATCGCACAGGAAGGTGTCCTGTTCACGGACTGGTACGGGCAGCAGAGCTGTACCGCCGGCCGTGCCGCGTTCATTACCGGGCAGTCGCCCATCCGCACCGGGCTCACCAAGGTGGGGCTTCCCGGTGCCCCCGAAGGCATGCGCAAGGAGGATCCGACCATCGCCACCCTGCTCAAGGCACAGGGCTACATGACGGGGCAGTTCGGCAAGAACCACCTCGGCGACCGCGACGAGATGCTCCCGACGGCGCACGGTTTCGATGAGTTCTTCGGAAATCTCTACCACCTCAACGCCGAGGAAGAGCCCGAGAACCCGGACTATCCCAGGAACCCCGAGTTCAAGAAAAAGTTTGGACCACGCGGTGTGATCCACAGCTTTGCCGACGGCAGGATCACCGACACGGGTCCGCTGACCCGCAAGCGCATGGAGACGATCGATGACGAAGTCACCGCGAAGGCGCTCGATTTCATGCAGCGCGCGAAGGACGAGGACAAGCCGTTCTTCATCTGGTGGAATTCGACGCGCATGCACATCTGGACCCATCTCAAGCCGGAATCCGTTGGCAAGACCGGGCTGGGTGTCTACCCCGACGGTATGGTCGAGCACGACGCGCACGTCGGGCAGGTTCTCGCAAAGTTGAAGGAACTGGGCCTGGAAGAGAACACCATCGTGATGTACTCCACCGACAACGGTGCCGAGACGATGAGCTGGCCCGACGGCGGCACCACCATGTTCCGCGGGGAGAAGAACACCAACTGGGAGGGCGGCTATCGCGTTCCGTGCCTGATCCGCTGGCCCGGGGTCATCAAGCCCGGCACGGTCATCAACGAGGTCGGCGCGCACGAGGATATGCTGCCCACGTTGCTCGCCGCGGCGGGTGACGCGACGGTGAGGGAAGACCTGATCAAGGGCCGAAAGGTCGGCAAGTCGAGCTACAAGGTCCACCTCGACGGGTACAACCTGATGCCGGCGCTCAGAGGCGAGGCAGAATGGCCGCGCAAGGAGTTCATCTACTGGACCGACGACGGCAGTGTGGCGGCGCTGCGCTACAACCACTGGAAGATGGTCTTCCTGGAGCAGCGAGGCCATGGGTTCGATGTGTGGCAGGAGCCGTTCGTGGAACTCCGCCTTCCCAAGCTGTTCAACCTGCGCAGCGACCCCTTCGAGCGTGCGGATCACGAAGGGATGGGCTATGCGCAGTGGCGAATCGACCGCGCCTTCCTGATCGCCCCCGCCGCTGCCTATGTCGGTCAATGGCTCCAGAGCTTCAGGGAGTTCCCTCCCCGCCAGAAGCCGGGCAGCTTCAACCTGGACAAGGTGATGGAAGCCGTTACCAAACCGGCGCACGCAGGCAACTGACGAGGCTCTCGATGACCCGACTCGACGCCAGACTCCTCGTGGGGCTTCGCGGCCCCGACCTGGTGGCCACCACGGCCCGGCTCGCGCTGGTCCATAAGATGGGCTTCGGCGACCGGCTGGCCGGCCTCGAGCGGTATGATTTCTTCCACCTCGAGATCGAGTCGGCCGCGCCCCCGGAGGCCACCATCGACGCGCTCCGCAAGGCCCTCGCCCGGCAGAGCACTTTTTATAACCGCAACAAGCACATGTACTCGCTGGATTGCCGGTGGGATGGTGAGTTGCGCACCGATGGTCCCACCCACGAGGCACTCAAGCACCGTTTTGGGCAAATTGTGGGTAGAATTGGGGGAGGCAACGAACCCAAATCGGGAACTGGCATAGATTTCGATGGAAAGAGGGGAAGCAGAGTCGCTACTGTTAAGGAGTATCCGGCTTTTCTGGTCGAGGTGTCCGTAGAGGACGATGACTCGGCCGGCCGGGACGCCATCGCTGCCAGGCTGACCGGGGAGCTTTCCGGGATGTTGGGGGGGACCATTCGGGTCCGATGCCCCAGCCGGGCCACCGTGTGGTGGCTGGGGATCGCGGCTCCGGACGAGGCGGCGGCGTTGGAAACGGCCAGACAGATCACGGTGACGAAACGGCGCGATGCGGGGCTGCTCATGAACCCCAACTACCAGCGCGCCGAATTCGTTTCCGCGGGAAGGATCGAACCGGTTACCTCATGATCGACTCGCTCCACGAGGAGTGCGGTGTGTTTGGGATCTTCGGGTCCGCGGGCGCGGCTGAAAACGCGTTCCTGGGCCTGTATGCCCTGCAGCACCGCGGTCAGGAGGGCGCCGGGATCGTTTCCACCGACGGCGAGCGCATGTACGAGCACAAGGGGGTGGGCCTCGTCGCACAGGTGTTCGACGCGGATGCCATCGCCGGCCTCAAGGGCAACGCCGCCATCGGCCACAATCGCTACTCGACGACGGGGCAGCCCGGGATTGCGAATCTACAGCCGATCCTGGTGGACTGTAAGGTCGGGAAGCTGGCACTGGCTCATAACGGCAATCTGGTCAACGCCCGCGAGCTCCGATCGGAAATGGAGGCCGCGGGGTCCATCTTCAACACGACGGTGGACAGTGAAGTGATTTTGCACCTGATTGCACGGAGCCGGGAAGCCTCACTCGACCGCATCGTCATCGACGCGGTGGGGCAACTGCGCGGCGCGTTCTCGCTTCTGTTACTGACGCGGGACTCGCTCATCGCCGTACGCGATCCGCAGTCGTTCCGTCCGCTGTGTCTGGGCCGTCTGGGTGATGCAACCATCATCACCAGTGAATCCTGCGCGTTGGACATAATCGGCGCCGAATACATCCGGGAAGTCGAGCCAGGGGAACTCGTCATCGTAGACGAGCGGGGGATTCGATCCTGGAAGGCGTTTGAGCCCCAGCAGCAGGCCAAGTGCATTTTTGAGTTCATCTACTTCTCGCGTCCGGACAGCAAGGTGTTCGGGGAAAACGTCGACAAGGTCCGCCGTAAGCTGGGAACCGTCCTGGCCCAGAAGCACCCGGTCGATGCCGACATCGTCATCTCTGTCCCGGACTCGAGCAATACGTCGAGCCTGGGATTCGCCCGCGAAGCGAACATACCGTTCGAGATCGGGCTGATCAGGAATCACTACGTGGGTCGCACCTTCATCCAGCCGAGCCAGTCGCTGCGCGACGGCACGGTGCGGCTGAAGTTCAACACGGTGGATGGCGTGCTCAAAGGCAAGCGCGTCGCCGTGGTGGACGACTCCATCGTGCGTGGTTCCACAATGAAGAAGCTCGTTGCCATGCTCCACAAGGCCGGTGCAAAGGAAGTCCACCTGCGCATCGCATCCCCCCCCGTCAAGTTCCCCTGCTTCTACGGAATCGACATGCCGTCGCGAAGCGAGCTGGTCGCGTCGTCGGCGTCCGTGGAGGAGATCCGCACGTATCTCGGGGTCGACAGCCTCGAGTACCTGACCATCGAGGATCTCCGCTCGGTCGTCGCCGATCCCGACAATTTCTGCAAGGCCTGCTTCAGCGGCGAGTATCCGGTTCCGTTGGCGTCTGACCTGAACAAGTCCGTGTTCGAGGACTCCGCCGTCGGCGCCTAGCGCCGCCGCCCCGGAGCCCGTCCACGCGACACCGCCGCGGCATACCGCCGGGGCGGGTTCGGGCCCTTGTATACAGGCAGGGCGCTCGCCGCATTAAGAGCGCATACATGAAAGTCAGGATCCAGTTCGAGAAACTGGGAGCCATCCGTTTTACGTCCCACAAGGACGTACTGCGGATTTTCGAGCGCTGCTTCGCCGCGGCCGGGGTGCCGGTGGCGTGGAGCGAGGGATTCCATCCGCACGTGCGGATGTCCTTCGGCCCGCCCATCCGGACCGGCTGGGAGAGCCGCCACGAGTTCATGGACGTGCAACTGGAGTCACCCATGGACGGCCTGGCGGAGGCGTGCAACGCAAAGCTCCCGGACGGGTTTCGGGTGGTCAGCGCCGTGCCTATTGACGACGCCACCCCCAAGCTCGCGACGGACATCGCCGCGGTCACCATGGAAGTGACCGTGGAGGCGGACGACGCGGCCGGTTCCAATCCGGAGTCAATCCGGGCGGCTGTAACCGAACAGTTCCTGAACACACCCAGTGCCGATACCGGCGAACCGAGGGTTGTGGAGGCGGAGGTTGTCCAAAAGGAGGACACGATCCGCATCCGCTACACGTCCAGCATGCAATCGCAGCGGGTCGTAACCCCGGAAGCGCTGGTTTCGGCGACGATCGGAGACCCCGACTCGTTCCGCGTGCCCATCAAAGTCATGCGCCTTGCGCAGTACGTGGCCCGTGACGGGCGGCTGGTTTCTCCCATCGATGAAGGAGTCGTGCAGATAAACGCATGAAAGAAGTAATGATCAACTCGACCTCCCTGGAGGTGCGGGCCGCCATCGTGGAGGATGGCGAGCTCGTCGAGTTCATGGTGGAGCGCGCGCAGACCCGTCGCCTGGTGGGCGACGTGTACCTGGGCCGCGTGAACGCCATTCTCCCCGGTATCCAGGCGGCATTCGTGGACATCGGCTATGAGAAGGCCGGGTTCCTGCACGCGGGCGACCTGGTTCCCGACACCGACGGGCTCGACGTGGAAGGCGGCGGTGTGGACGTGGAAGACGCCCCCGAAGCCGACCGTGGCGGCGGGCGTGGCGGACGCGGTGGCCGCGGCGGGCGCGGCGGACGCGGCGGTGGCGACCGCGGACGGCGCGATTCGCGCGACAAACCCGGCGTGCAGCCCATCGAGAAGATGCTGCAGAAGGGCCAGGAGGTGATGGTGCAGGTGACCAAGGAGGCCATCAGCACCAAGGGCCCCCGGCTCACCACGCAGATCTCGCTCCCGGGCCGTCACGTCGTGTACATGCCCAACTCGGACTACCTCGGCATCTCGCGGCGCATCGAGTCGCGCCAGGAGCGGCAGCGCCTGCGGCAGCTGATCGCGCGCAAGAAGCCGGCAAACTGCGCCATCATCGCGCGCACCGCGTGCGAAGGTGTCGAAGACAAGCAGATCGTGTCCGACATCAACTACCTGCACAAGCTGTGGCAGGAGATCAAACGCCGCGCGGAAAAAGCGCAGGCGCCGGAACTCGTGCACGAGGAGGTCGGCATGGTGGTGGGCATGGTACGCGACCTCATCGCCGAGGACATCGACAAGATCTGGATGGACAACGAGAAGGAGTACCGCAAGCTGGTCAAGCACCTGCGCGACGTGAGCCCGGACATCGCCTCGCGCACGCACCTGTTCCGCGAGAAGACGCCCATTTTCGACAAGTACAACATCGAGAACGAGCTGGAGAAGACGCTCGATCGCAAGGTGTGGCTCAAGAAGGGCGGCTATCTGATTTTCGATCAGACCGAGGCCATGGTGGTGGTGGACGTCAACACCGGCCGCTTCGTGGGCAAGCGCGACCAGGAGGAGACCATCCTGGAGACCAACCTGCTGGCGGCGCGCGAGGTGCCACGGCAGCTCAGGCTGCGCGACATCGGCGGCATCATCGTGATCGACTTCATCGACATGGAGAGCGAGGGCAACAAGAAGAAGGTGCTGGCCGAGCTCAGGAACCACCTGCGCAAGGACCGCTCGCGCGCCAAGGCGTTTGCGGTGAGCGACCTGGGCCTGGTGGAGGTGAGCCGCAAACGCGTGCGGCCGAGCCTGCTGCACTTCCTCTCCGAGGAATGCCCGTACTGCCATGGCACCGGCAAGGTGCTCTCATTCGATACGCTGGCCAACAAGATCGAACGGCAGATCCAGCGCATCGGGCAGCGCACGCGCGAGCGCCGCATCCAGTTGCGCGTGAACACGTCGTTCGCGGTGTTCCTGGAGGAACAGCGCTCCGCCATGCTGGACGCGCTGGAGAAGCAGCACCGCATCCGCATCGAAATCCAGGACGACCCGCGCCTGCACCGCGAGGACTTCAAGCTGGTTTCGTTGCAGAACTTCCGCGACCTGGTGGCGGAAACGGGGTAGTGCTTGACAAACCCGGGCCGGACGGCCGACGGTTGCGGGTGCAATGAAAACGCGTTTGTTTGTGGCGACCGTGTTCGTTCTCTCGGCCGTGGCGTCGTGCGGGCCGAAGGAACCGGAGATCACTCCCGCGGAGATTCGCGCCATCGCGAAGGAAGCGTATGTCTATGGCTTCCCGCTGGTGGACGGCTACCGCGTGCTGCACTCGTACTTCGTCGACACCGCTGGCCCCGACTACAAGGGGCCGTGGAACGAGCTGGTCAGTGTGGCGCGCGTCTACACGCCCGATGACAGGGCGGTACAGACGCCCAATTCCGACACGCCCTACTCGTTTCTGGGCGCCGACCTGCGCACCGAGCCGCTGGTGCTCACCATCCCCGCGATCGACAAGGGGCGCTACTACTCGCTCCAGTTCATCGATCTCTACACCTATAATTTCGCCTATGTCGGCACCCGCGCCACCGGCAACGACGGCGGCGTGTTCATGCTGGCGGGGCCGGGCTGGCAGGGCGAAACACCGCCGGGTATCACCGCGGTGATTCGCAGCGAAACGGAGCTGGCGCTGGTGATCTATCGCACCCAGCTCTTCGACCCGCGCGACATCGACGAGGTCAAGGACATCCAGCTACGCTACAAGGTGCAACCGCTGTCGCGTTTCCTGGGTGAGACACCCCCCGAGCGTGCGCCGGATATCGAGTTCATGCCGCCGCTCAGCAACGCGGCGGAGCGCAACTCGCTCGAGTTCTTCGGCGTCCTCAACTGGATTCTGCAGTTCTGCCCGAGGAATCCCTCGGAAGACCCCCTGATGGTGCGCCTTGCCCGGATCGGTGTGGGCGCGGGGAAGACGTTCGACGTGGCCGCGCTGGAGCCCGGCACGCGCACGGCCTTCGAGGCCGGAATGGCCGACGCGTGGGCGGCGTGCGACTCGATACAGGGCCTCGGGGCGTCTGGAAAGGTCCACAGCGGCGACGTGTTCGGCACGCGCGAGTTTCTTGGGGACAACTACCTGTATCGCATGACCGGCGCGGTGATGGGGATCTACGGAAACTCGAAGCAGGAGGCCATGTACCCGGCGTACCTGGTTGATTCCGGCGGGCAGCCGCTGGACGCGGCCGCCGCGCGCTACACGCTCACGTTTGCGAAGGGCCAGTTGCCGCCGGTGGACGCGTTCTGGTCCATCACCATGTACGACGCCACGACGAAACTCCTGGTCGCGAACCCCCTGGAGCGCTACCTGATCAACTCGTCGATGGTGAAGAAGTTGAAGAAGGACAAGGACGGCAGCATCACCATCTACCTGCAGTACGCGTCGCCCGGGCCGGGCAGGCAGGCAAACTGGCTGCCCGCGCCCAACGGACCGTTCTTCGTGGTCATGCGCCTGTATCAACCACAGCAACCGGCCCTCGATGGCAAATGGAGACAACCACCGCTGGAGCGGGTCAAGGGCTGAGCCGGTTGCGGAACCCGTCGTGTTCGATTACGTTCCAACGAACACGAGGAGGCCTTCCATGAAGAAGACAATCGCTCTGCTCGCGGCCACCGTACTCCTGGCGACGGTGCCCGCCTACGCCGACACGCTCACCATTGCCGTCCATCTCACCACCGATACCGGCGTCGGCGCGAGCATCGGCACCGTGGTGGCGACGGACACACCCTACGGACTGCTGCTGACACCCGATCTCAAGGGCCTTACCCCCGGGCTGCACGGCTTCCACGTGCACGAGCACGCGAGCTGCCAGTGCTCCGAGAAGGACGGTAAGATGGTGGCGGGCCTCGCTGCCGGCGGGCACTACGACCCCGCCGGGACCGGCAAACACCTGGGGCCCTACGCCGACGGCCACCTGGGCGACCTGCCGCCGCTGTATGTCGCGGCGGACGGCACCGCCACGCTCATGCTGCTGGCGCCGCGGCTGAAGGTGAAAGACCTCAAGGGCCGCGCGCTCATGATCCACGCCGGCGGCGACAACTACTCCGACACCCCCGCGCCGCTCGGTGGCGGTGGCGCGCGCGTGGCGTGCGGCGTGGCGGAGTAATCATGAAGCTCAAAGATGCACGCATTCTTATTACGGGCGGGAGCCTCGGTATCGGCAGGGCCGCCGCACAGGTGTTGTGCGAGGCGGGGGCGAAGGTGGCCATCACCGGGCGTCACGAGGAGCGCCTGCACCGGGCGGCAACCGAGACCGGCGCCGTGGCCATCGTGGCCGACGCCGGCAACCCGAAGGACGTGGAGCGCACCTACCAGGACGTGCAGAAGCGGCTGGGCGGTCTCGACTGCCTGGTCAACAACGCCGGCATCGGTGAGTTCGTGGAGATGGAGAAGGTCACCTTCGAGCAGTTCGAGAAGATCTTTTCCGTGAACGTGTACGGCGCCGCACTCATGGGCGCGCGTGCCGCCTCGCTCTTCAGGCAGCAGAAGTCGCGCGGGCACATCATCAATATCGGTTCCACCGCCGGGCTCAAGGGCTTTCCGGGCGGAACCGTCTACGCCGCGTCCAAGTTTGCGCTGCGCGGCATGACCGAGTGCTGGCAGGCCGAGCTGCGCAAGCACGACATCCGCGTGACCCTCATTGCACCCAGCGAAGTGGCCACCGCGTTCGGCCGCGAAGACGGCAGGGAACGCGAAGCGCCGCCCAACAAGCTCACCTCGATGGAGATCGCACACGCGATCAAGTCGGTGATCGAGCTGGACGACCGGGGCATGATCCCCGAGTTGTCGGTGTGGGCGACCAATCCCTGGTGACGGCCGCCTGACCCCGACCGTTACGGTTGTGAATATGAAGAAGCCGCCCCGTGCACGACGCTCGGGACGGCTTCTTTATGTCCACGCAGTGGCGAGTTACCGCTTCTCGGCTGCCGGGCGGCCCGGGTCGGCCGGCTTGCCGGCCTTGAGCGCCTTCATCACTTCTTCGATGGCGCGCTCGAGCTGCGTGTCGACACCCTTCGCGAGCTGCGCGGGATCCTCCGGCACCTCGATGTCGGGATCGACACCGTGTCCCTCCAGGAACCACGCGCCGGTGGGGTCGTACATGCGAAACGTCGGCACCGTCACCACGCCGCCGTCCACCAGCTCCGGCGCGCCCGAGATCCCGATCAGACCACCCCAGGTGCGCGTTCCGATGAGCGGCCCGAGGCCCGCCTTGCGGAAGTAATCCGGGAAGGCATCGCCACCCGAACCACTCCAGCCGTTGATCAGCATCACCTTGGGTCCGAAGTTCGCCACCGGCGGCCACTGCCACGTCTGTCCGTCGCGCACCGCCCAGAACGCCAGCGCAGGGCGGTTGAGCAGCTCGACGAAGCGGTCGGGAATCTGTCCGCCGCTGTTGAAGCGCTCATCGACGATGAGCCCCTCCTTGGTGAACTGGGCCATGAACTGGCGCACCAGCATGGACTGCGCGGACCGCCCTGTGCTCTCAACGTAGATGTAGCCGATCTTGCCCCCCGTCGCCTCGTCGACGCGCTTGCGGTTGCCCTCGATCCACTCCAGGTGGCGCAGCCGCGTCTCGTCGTCGAGCAGTTCCACCAGCACGTGCCGCGCGCCGTCCATGGACGGCTTGTCGTTCACGGTGAGATCCACGCTCTTGCCCGCCAGCCCGGCAAACGCGCCCCACGGCGCCTTGCTGGTATCGATGGGCCGCCCGTTGACGGCGAGGACGTAGTCGCCCGTCTTCACGTCTACAGCGGGCATGTCCAGCGGCGAACGTACCTCGGCGTCCCAGGGTGCGCCGCGCACGATGCGCCGGATGCGGTACGCGCCGCCCGAAAGCTCCCAGTCCACGCCCAGGTAGCCCACGGAGATGTCCGCTGCTTCGTCGGTGTCGCCGCCGCCGCGGTAGGTGTGCGACGAGCTGAGCTCTGCAATCAACTCGCCGATGACGAAGTTCATGTCCCAGCGCGTCACCGCCTGGTCCACCAGCTTGCCGTAGCGCGCGCGCATGGCATTCCAGTCCACGCCGTGCATGCCCTTGTCGTAGAAGTAGTCGCGCTGGAAGCGCCACGCGTCGTTGAACATCTGGTGCCACTCGGCGCGCGGGTCCACCGTCATCTCCAGCGTGCCCGCGGGCATTTTCTTCTCCATCTTCTGATCCTTGTCGATATCGACCACAGCGTAGTCGTCACCGTCGGCAATCAGGATCTTCTCGCCGTTGGCGCTCACCTCGAAGTAGTCCGCGTCGTCCACGATGGTCTGCTCTTCGCGCTCCTCGAGGTCGTAGTACATGACGGGCGAGTCCTCGTCCGCCGAGCCGGAGTTGGGACGGCGCTGGAATACCAGTTTGCCCGACACCGCCTGAATGCGCCCGAAGTTGCCCGCGTGGGGCGGCAGCACCACCACGCGGCGCTCGAAGCCGTCGAGCGTGATCTTCGTCTCCGGCGGTGCATCCTTCTTCTTGTCCTTGTCGGCTTTCTTCTCGTCCTTCTTGTCCTTGTCGCCGGTATCGACAGAAGTCGAGTCGTTCTTCGGCGCCAGCGGGGAGGGGACGTCGCCGGTGAGCGACGCCGCCGCAATCTGGGTGGCGTTGGGATACACCCACGAGTTGTCCATGTCGGAATAGACCGGGTCGAAGTTGCGGTTGGTGAGGAAGTAGAGGTACTTCCCGTCGGGGTCGAACGACGGCATGGTGTCGCTGTAGTAACCCGACGTCACCTGCGTGCTCTTGCCGCTCTGCGTGTCGAACAGGCAGATCGCACCCGCCTGGTTGGGCATGTCGCGCCGGTAGGCGAGCCAGCGGCTGTCCGGCGACCACGCCGGCGCAAAACCCTGCAACTCACCCTCGTACAGGAAGCGGTTCTGGTCGACGTCCATGGTGCGGTTCTTCGCCACGTCGTAGACGTACACCTTCATGGCCTGGTCGATGAACGCGATCATCCTGCTGTCCGGCGACCAGTACAGCCGGTAGCGGAAGCCGGGGCCGTACGACGTCACCTTGCGCGGTGCCGCCGAACCGGAAGCGTCGAGCAGCGTCAGTTCATACTCGCCCGACGCGTCGCTCCAGTACGCGACGGTCTTGCCGTCCGGCGACCACGCCGCGTACCGCTCCGCGGATGCGGGCGTGCGCGTGATGTCGATTACGGGACCGTTCTGGGCCGGCACCGAGAACACGTCGCCGCGCGCGGTGAACAGCGCGCGTTTGCCGTCGGGGGCGAGGGACACGTTGCTGATGAGATCCGCGGCGTTCTGCAGGCGCGGGAGCAGCGTGAGTTCGTCGGTGACCACCTTGACGTCGATGGCCTGGTAGGAATCGTCCGCCAGCTTGAGCACGTACAGGAGCCCGCCCGCTTCGAACACGATGTCCGACGGCCCCATGGCCGGGTAGCGCACGTCGAAGTCCTTGAACGTGGTCACCTGCTTGAGCGCTTTCGAATCCAGGTCGTACGACCAGATGTTGCCGCGCTGGCTCGCGTCGCGGTCAGAAAGAAAGTAGATCTTGCGCCCCGTCCACATGGGGAACTCGTCGTTGGCCGGGTCGGGCGCGATGGTCTGCGCGGTCTTCTTCTCGAGATCGAAGATCACCATGTCGGGCGCGGTGCCGCCCCGGTAGCGCTTCCAGGTGCGGTGTGCGCGCGAACGCGGCGTGTAGGCGATCGATTTGCCGTCCGGCGAAATCACGCCGAACTCGCCGTAGGGAACCGGCAGCTGCTGCGGCAGGCCGCCCGCGGGGGCGACCGCGTAGAACTGGCTGAAGCGCTGGCGGCCGCTGTGCATCATCGACGAGAACAGGATCTTCGAACCGTCCGGGTACCAGTCCAGCACGCGGTCGGTCATGCCGTGGTTGGTGACACGCACCGGCATGCCGCCGCCGGTGGGGATCACGTAGATGTCCGTGTTGCCGTCGTAGTTGGCGCCGAAAGCGATGCGCGTCCCATCCGGGGAGAAGCGCGGAAACAGCTCCTGCCCGGCGGGCGAACTCAACCGCGCCGCGGTTCCACCCTCCTTGGCGACCACCCACAGGTCGCCGCCGTAGGCGAAGACCACCTGGGTCTGCGACACGTCGGGGTTCTGCATGAGGCGCGCGTTGATCTGGGCGAGGGCGCCGGATGCGAACAGGGAAACCAGCGATGCGAGGATGAGCGAATGTCGTGCACGTTTCATGGGCATCTCCACTTGTATCTGTGAGGATTGGGCGTACAATTTCGGACGCGGCAGGACACGATACTTACACGGATTTGCCGCCACCGGAAGCCCCTAATGACAGGAGGAATGCCATGTCCTTCGGTGGTATTGCGGGTGGGGCGGCCGGCGCATCGGTTGCCCGGCGCCGGCGCCAGATTATCGCGGCCTTTCGTGCCGCCGGCGCCACCTCGCCGGCGCGGGCGGTCCCCGAGAGCTCGCTCGAGCTGCGCGGCCACCTCGTGTTCCGGACCATGCAGAAGCGGGGGATCATCGTGCGCACGCCCGACGGGCGCCTCTACCTCAACGAGGCGGTGGAGGCGGCCGTCAACCGCATGCGCCACCTGACCGTGGCCGCGATTCTGCTTATCATGCTCATCGGCATCGCCTGGGTCTTCGGCATGAAGGGGAAGGCGCCATGAAGCCGCGGATCAGCATGATCACCCTGGGGGTCTCCGACCTCTCGCGGTCGATCCGCTTCTACGAGGAGGGTCTGGGGCTGCCGCGCATCCCCATGGAGGCGGACGTGGCCTTCTTCAACCTCAACGGCACCTGGCTCGGCCTCTACCCGCGGGACCTCCTGGCCGAGGACGCCCAGGTCCCGGCCGGCGGCGACGGCTTCCGCGGGTTCTCGCTGGCCCACAACGTGGCCTCGAAGGCCGAGGTGGACGCGGTAATGGCCACGGCCGCCACCGCCGGGGCCCGCATCCTCAAACCGGCCCAGGACGTGTTCTGGGGGGGATATTCGGGCTATTTCGCCGATCCGGACGGCTTCCTGTGGGAGGTGGCCTGGAACCCGGCCATGTGGGTGGGCCCGAAAGACGAGTGACCGGCGAAGTTGACCCCTTGACACACCGGGGTCCCATGAATTACAAATGACAGGTTATTTTCTACCGCCTGGAGCGGCCCGGCACGGGTGCGGGCGGCGGAAACCTGAAGTGGAGCAATCATGTACGCCATCGTAAAAATCGCCGGCCTGCAGTTCAAGGCCACCCCCAATTCCATCCTCCGCGTTCCCAAGCTGGAAGCCGAGGTGGGTGGCAGTGTCAAGATCGAGGAAGTTCTGCTGTGGTCGGACGGCAAGAGCACCGAGGTGGGTGCCCCGTTCGTGGCCGGCAAGTCGATCAGCGGCGAAGTGGTCCGCCACGGCCGCGGCGACAAGATCATCGTCTTCAAGAAGAAGCGGCGGAAGGGTTACCGCCGCAAGAACGGCCACCGGCAGTGGTTCACCGAAATCCGGGTCTCCGGTTTCGGTGGCTGACGGGATGGGATGAAGGAAAATCAGTCATGGCTCATAAAAAAGGTGTAGGCAGTTCCAAGAATGGGCGCGACAGTCACGGCCAGCGGCTGGGAGTGAAGCGTTTCTCCGGCGAGTTCATCACCGCCGGTTCCATCATCGTTCGCCAGCGCGGCACCCGAATCCACCCCGGCCAGAACGTGGGCCGAGGAAAGGACGATACGCTCTTTGCCAAAGTCACGGGCACGGTCAAGTTCGAAACGTTCGGCAAGAACCGCAAGCGCGTCAGCGTCGTCGAAGCGAACTAGCGCTCCGCGAACCAAGCGTCCGGCCGGTCGCCCGGCCCCCGTGTCTCCATCCTTCGCGATCGTTCTCCCGGCCCGCTACGGGTCGACACGTTTTCCCGGCAAACCTCTCGCGACGATTTCCGGTAAACCCCTGATCGAGTGGGTATACCGGGGGGCGTTGCTCGTGCGCGGCGCAGAGCGCGTGGTGGTGGCCACCGACGACGACCGCATCGTGGACGCGGTGCGCGCCTTCGGCGGCCAGGTGATCATGACGCGCGACGACCACGTCACCGGCACCGATCGCGTGGCGGAGGCGGCGCGCAAGCTGCGCTCGCCCATCGTGGTCAACCTGCAGGGCGACGAGCCCGTGTTCGACCCGCGCATGGTGGAGCGCATGGTGGATCGCCTGCAGCGCGACCCCTCGGTCGACATCGTCACCGCCTGCCACCAGATTCACAGCGTGAAAGAATTTCAGAGCACCCACGTGGTCAAGGTGGCGCTCGACCGGCGCGGGCACGCCATGTATTTCTCGCGTACCCCCATTCCCGAGGGCGGGCTGGCCACGGGTACCGCATACCGCCACGTGGGCGTGTACGCCTTCCGCCGCGAGGCGCTGGCGCGGTTTGCGCGCCTGCCGCGCTCCCCGCTGGAGATCGCCGAGCGCCTGGAGCAGCTGCGGGCGCTGGAAAATGGCATGAGAATCGGCGTGGTGGAGACAAAACGCGCCACGGTGGGAGTTGACGTGCCCGCGGACATAAAAAATGTTGAAAGGGTCGTGCGAGTCTCCCTAGACTGAATCGAACGGGGACGAACCACTCACCCAACCGCGAAGGAGCAACGGAAGCATGAAATACATTTTCATCACCGGTGGTGTCGTCTCATCTCTCGGCAAGGGCATCGCGGCGGCATCGATCGGGTTGCTCCTCAAACAGCGCGGGCTGCGCGTCGTCATCCAGAAATTCGATCCCTATCTCAACGTGGACCCGGGCACCATGAGCCCGTTCCAGCACGGCGAGGTCTTCGTCACCGATGATGGCGGCGAGACGGATCTCGATCTCGGCCACTACGAACGCTTCCTCGACCAGAGTCTCACCCTCGACAACAGCGTCACCGCCGGCAAGGTCTACCAGGCGGTGATCGAGCGCGAGCGCTCGGGCGGTTACCTGGGCAAGACCGTGCAGGTGGTGCCGCACATCACCGACGAGATCAAGGCGCGCGTGCGCGCGGCGGGCGAGAAGGGCGACGTGGACGTGATCATCACCGAGATCGGCGGGACCACCGGCGACATCGAGAGCCTGCCCTTCCTGGAGGCCTGCCGCCAGATGCGCCACGAGGAGGGGGCGGAGAACTGCCTCTTCATCCATCTCACCCTGGTGCCGTATATCAAGGCGGCGCGGGAGATCAAGACCAAGCCCACCCAGCACAGCGTCAAGGGCCTGCTGGAGATCGGTATCCAGCCGGACGTCCTTCTGTGCCGCACCGAGGTGCCGCTGGGCAAGGACATCCGCAGCAAGATTGCGCTCTTCTGCAACGTGCGCGAGCGCGCGGTGATCGAGGCGCGCGACGTCGCGTCCATCTACCATGTGCCGTTGCACTTTCACCGCGAGGGACTGGACGACATCATCCTCAAGATGCTGCACATCGAGGCGGGTCAACCCGACCTGGAGGCGTGGGAGCGCATGATCCGGCGCATGACCGCCATCGAGGACGAGGTGAAGATTGCGGTGGTGGGGAAGTACGTGCAGATCCAGGACGCGTACAAGTCGATCATCGAGTCGTTCACGCACGCCGGCGTGCAAAACGACGTGCACGTGACCGTGCAGTGGGTGGATGCGGAAGACGTGGAGAAACTGGGCGCCGAAGAGGTTCTGCGCGGTGTGGGCGGTGTTCTGGTGCCGGGCGGGTTTGGAGATCGGGGCATCGCGGGCAAGGTGGAGGCCATCCGTTACGCGCGCGAGAACGACATCCCCTTCCTGGGCATATGCCTGGGGCTGCAGTGCGCCGTCATCGAATTCGCCCGGAATGTGTGCGGCATCAAGGACGCGCTCTCCAGCGAGTTCAGCCCCAACTGCCCCAACCCCGTCATCGATCTCATGGAGGGGCAGACGCACAGCGGCAAGAAGGGCGGCACCATGCGACTGGGCGCGTACCCGTGCCGCATCACCCCCGGCACGCTGGCCGAAGAACTGTACGGGGACGGCGAGATCAGCGAGCGTCACCGCCACCGCTGGGAAGTGAACAACGAGTACCGCGAAACGCTGGAGCGCAACGGGCTCACCTTCTCGGGAACGTCGCCGGACGGCAGCCTGGTCGAGATCATTGAAATAGCCGATCACGCGTACTTCATCGCCTGCCAGTTCCACCCCGAACTGAAGAGCCGGCCCAACCGGCCGCATCCGTTGTTCTTCGGGCTGGTTCGCGCCGCCAAGGCCCAGCGCAACTCGCATTCCTCCGCCCGGCAGATGAGCGCCTAGGCGCGTTGCGCGGGAGGTTCCGGTGCCGGTCTCCGCATCCATCGGGTCGTATCGCGTCGGCGGAGGCAACAAGCCCCTGCTGATCGCGGGGCCGTGCGTCATCGAGTCCGCCGAGCTCGCGCTCTCCCTGGCCGAATCCATCTCGAAGCTCCCGTCCGCCGCCGAGTTCCAGTTCGTGTTCAAGGCGAGCTACCTCAAGGACAACCGCAGCGCGGGGGACAGTTTCCGCGGTCCCGGCATCTACGAGGGCCTGCGCGTGCTGGAGAACGTTCGCGCGCGCGTCGGGGTGCCGGTGCTTTCCGACGTGCATACCGCCGCCGAGGTGCCGGCCGCCGCGGCGGTGCTGGACGTGGTGCAGATCCCCGCTTTTCTGTGCCGGCAGACCAGCCTGCTGGAGGCGGCGGGTGCGTGCGGCAAGCCGGTGAACGTCAAGAAGGGGCAGTTCATGGCCCCCGAGGACATGGTCAACGTGGTCAAGAAGCTCCACGCCGCCGGCGCCGACGACGTGCTGTTGACCGAGCGCGGGTCGACCTTCGGCTATCACGACCTGGTGGTCGACTTTCGCGGCTTCGCGCGCATGCGCGCCGCGGGAGCACCGGTGATCTTCGACGTCACGCACAGCCTGCAGCGGCCGGGTGGCCTGGGAAACAAGTCCGGCGGCGAACCGGCGCTCGCCGCCATGATGGCGCGAGCCGCGGCGGCGGTTCCGGTGGACGGCTTCTTCATCGAGACGCATCCCGACCCGTCGCGGGCACTCTCGGACGCGGCGTCGATGCTGCCGTTCGATCAGCTGGACGGTTTGCTCGCGCAGGTGGCACGCATCGTGGCCGCGTCGCGCGGTCTGGACGGCAACTAGCTAGGGGTATGGTGCAATCATGAGCTTTTCCGCCAAGTTGAGGCACGAGCTGGTGTCGCTCACCCTGGCGTGGGTGTACTTCGTGCTGTGGTTCGGGTTCCTCATCGCACTCAAAAAACTGATGCTGGAGCAGTACCACATCGAGTTCAAGGGACTCTCGATCGTGCTGGTGAGCGCGCTGATCCTCGCCAAGGTGATCCTGCTCATGGAGCCCATCCCGCTGGGAAAATGGGTGGGCCGCCGCCCCGCGTGGGTCGACGTGGTGGCGCGCACCGTCCTGTACAGCCTGGGTGTGGTCGTGGTGCTGGTGCTGGAGAAGGGTCTGGAGGGGCGGCACGAGTACGGGGGGTTCGGTGCGTCGGTGCAGGCACAGATGCGCGACACCAACGCCGAGCACATCGCGATGAACGCGCTCTGCATCACCACCGCCCTGCTGGTCTACAATGCGTTGTCCGTGGTGCAGAAGAACCTCGGGACGCGCACGCTGACCTCTTTCTTCCTGAAACCGCTGCCCGAGGAGTCCTCCTCGAAGCCCGCCGGGAAGGCATGAGGCGGGACACTCCATGGTGAACGTGATACCCTCATGCCGGTGAAGACGGACAGGAACAAGGATACCGACGCGGTCGTCGCCGGCGCACGCCGCGTCATCGACGAGGAGATAGAGGGGCTGCGCGCCCTGCGCGACGGGCTGGGGCCCGAACTGGGGCGCGCGGTGGACGCCATTCTTGCGTGCCGCGGGCGCATCATCGTGTCCGGGGTGGGCAAGTCCGGACAGATCGCCAAGAAGATCGCGAGCACCCTCACCAGTACCGGCACCCCCGCCTTCTACGTCCACGCCTTCGAGGCCAGCCACGGCGACCTCGGCCTGGTGCACGGGGAGGACGTCGTCGTCATCATCTCCAAGAGCGGCATGGGCGACGAGCTGCGCAGCTACGTGCCCGCGCTCAAGAAGCTGGATGTCACCATGATCGCCATGACCGCGTCGCGCAGCAGCTATCTCGCCCAGCACAGCGACATCGTGCTGGAATTCGACGGATCACACGAGGCCGGCTGCCTGGGCCTGGCCCCCACCACCAGCGCCACCGTGTCGCTGGTGCTGGGGCACGTGCTGGCCAGCGCGCTGGTGGAGCGGCGCGGCTTCACCGCGGAGGAGTTTGCGCGCACCCACCCGGGCGGTATGCTGGGCAAGCGTTTGAATCTCAAGGTCAGCGAAGTGATGCGCACCGGCAACGCGCTGCCGGTGGTAAGCGAGGCGACCACGCTGCGCGACGCGCTCTTCGAGACCATGGAGAAGAGCATCGGCTGCACCGGCGTGGTCAACGCCGCGGGTGTGCTCACGGGGATCGTGACCGACGGCGACATCAAGCGTATCATCACGCGCCGCGACGACGCGCTCGACGTCCCCGTCGGCGAGGTCATGACGCGCAACCCCAAGACCATCGAGCCGGATGTGCTGGCGGCCGACGCGCTGGCGCGCATGGAACTCAATCTGCCCGGGCCATTGCTTATGCTGTTCATCGTCGATTCCGGCGGAAAGCCCGTCGGCTTGCTGCACGTGCACGACATTCTTCGTTCCGGACTAAGAACGGAGTGAAGAATGCCGAAGCCGCTATTGTCGATCGCCGCGTTCCTGATCGTCATCGCCATGGCGGGCAGCGCCGCCGCGGAGGAAGCGCCGGCGCCGGAACACGACCTCACCAGTCTGGCCAAGACGAGCCAGAACCCGGTGGGGAACCTGCTGAGCTTTCCATTTCAGTTCAATTTCAACAACGGCGGTGGTTACGGCGACGAAACCATGTTCCTGCTGAACTTCCAGCCGGTGCTGCCGTTCGCGATCTCCAGCGAGTGGAACGTGATCTCTCGCACCATCGTGCCCTTCTACAATTTCCCGGGCGGATCCCCCGCCGACCGCATCACCGGCGTTGGGGATATCCAGCAGGCGTTCTACCTGACTCCCGGCAACCCGGGCAAACTCATCTGGGGCATCGGCCCCGTATTTTCGCTCCCCACCGCGACCAACGACCTGGTGAAGACCGGCAGCTGGGCCATCGGCCCCGGCGCGGTTGCGCTCACCATGGCGGGCCCATGGGTGATCGGCGGGCTCGTCAACCAGTACTGGAATTACTCGGACCACGGCGGGGATCCCAAGACCGACCTCTTCGTGGCGCAGCCTTTCATCAACTACAACTTCGGCAAGGGTTGGGCGCTCTCGTTTGCGCCGCTGATCACCGCAAACTTCGACGCGGCGGACGGGCAGGAGTGGACGATCCCGCTCGGCATGGGCATCACGCGCACCACCCGGCTCAACAAGCGCCCGCTCAACCTCACCGCGCAGTACTACGCCAACGTCGAGCGCCCGGACGGTGCCCCCGGCAACCAGCTGCGCATCGCGGTCATTCTGCTCTATCCCAAATGATTTCGGGCGGCGCGGGGGTTGCACCCCGCGCCCCGGTTCTGTGCCGGATTCGGCTTCGGTAACTCCTCAAAGTTCCTTATACTTCCGCATTTGGCACAGTCGTTGCTTGACACCACCTCTTGGTTGTGCTAACTACTTCAGTGTGAACGCTTTTGGTCGCCCGTGCCAATCTCGGGCGGACGGATTTTGAGCACAACCTCGGGTTGGGAGCCGGTGCGGACGCGGAAGAAAATCAAACGCGCCGCCGAAGTGGCGGTGGTTCAGGGGCTGACGCTGGGCGCCCGGCTGACCCCGCGTCGTGCCGGGCAGGCGATGTTCGCAGGGGTCGGCTCGCTGGCGGCGCGCCTCTTCCAGAAGGACCGGCGCCGCGCCGAGGACAACCTGGGCATCGCGTTTCCCGACGCCCCCGCGCCGTTTCGGCGCGCGCTGGCGACGGCGATGTTCAAGACGCTGGGCCGCAACGTATACGAGTTCCTGCGGCTGGAAGGGGCGTCGCAACGCACGCTGCTGGACCGCGTCGAACGCGTCGAGGGCATGGAGAACTTTCTCGCCGCGCACGGCAAGGGCAGGGGCGTCATCGTGATCACCGGCCACATCGGGTGCTGGGAGATCATGCCGGCGAACTTCGTGGCGCGCGGGTATTCGGTTTCGGTGATCGCGCGGCGCATGAAGGTGGCGCGGCTCAATGATCGCCTGGTGGGAATTCGAAAGTCGTTCGGCGTCGCTACCATCGACCGCGACGACAATCCGCGGCGGATGTTCGAGCCGCTCAAGCGCGGAGAGATTCTTGGTGTGCTGATCGACCAGCACACGCGGGTGGCGGGGATGTGGGTGCCGTTCTTCGGGCGCCCGGCGTACACGCCGACGGCGGTCGCGAAGATGGCACTGGCCAGCGGGGCCGCGATACTCCCCATGGGGGTGTTCATCGGCCGCAACGGCCGGCACGTGATCCACGTGCTGCCGGAGATCCCCGCCGGGAATCCGGATCGCGCCGGCCGCGAACGCGCGGTACGCGAAATCACCGAAGCGTGTTCGCTGGCGGTGGAACGGCTGATTCGGATCGACCCCAAGCAGTGGGTGTGGTTCCATCACCGCTGGCGCGGGCAGGAAACAGGAGACGACGGGGTGGAGGCGGCGTATGCGGCGGAGGCGTAAGGCACGGTGGCTGCTTGGGGTGCTGGCGGTGGCGGTGGCGCTGGCCGCGTGCGACAGGAAGGAAGAGCAGGACGCCGCGGTCCGGGATCCCGCCATCCCCGACGAGACGGTGACGGACTTTGCGACCCAGGAATCCGACAGTGGCCGCGTGCAGTGGACGCTCAGAGCGCCCCACGCAAACCGGTTCAACGCGAGGAACGTGTTTGTGATGGATGACCCCAGAATCGAGTTCTACGACAAGCTGGGGAACCTGCAGACCACGCTGACCGCCGACAAGGGCGAGTATCTGCTGGATTCGCACGACATGCTGGCGTACGGGAACGTGGTGGCGGTGTCGTTCAAGGGTGAGGTGCTGGAGACCGACAGCCTGCGCTACCTGAACGAGGCGGACATGATTGTGAGCGACAGTTTCGTCAAGTTGACGCGCGGCAGAGACGTGGTCACGGGAATCGGGCTGGAGTGCGACCACACGCTGGATTCGGTTGTGATCAAGAAGGACGTGCACGCCGTCGTCCGCGAGGAAGATGGAAAGTTCAACCAGTAAGCTCGCCGAGCTGGATCCGGTGCCGCAGCCCGGACAGCAGCCACGCCTGTCTACGGACAACGTGGTCAAGGTATACGGCCGCCGGCGCGTGGTGGGCGGGGTGAGCATCGACGTCAACGGTGGCGAGGTGGTGGGCCTGCTGGGGCCGAATGGTGCCGGCAAGACGACGACCTTCTACATGATCGTCGGTATGATCCGCCCCAACGACGGGAACATCCGTCTGGACGAGCGCGACATCACCCACACGCCCATGTACAAGCGTGCGCGCCTGGGTATCGGGTATCTCCCGCAGGAGCCGTCGATCTTCCGCGGGTTGAGCGTCGAGGACAACCTGATGGCGGTGCTGGAGACGATGCGCTACTCGCGCAGCGATCGCAAGCGGAGGCTGGACGAACTGCTCGAGCAACTGGACATATCGCACATCCGCAAGAGCATGGGATACCAGCTCTCCGGTGGCGAACGGCGGCGCGTGGAAATCACGCGTGCGCTCGTCACCAATCCCAAGTTCATGCTGCTGGACGAGCCCTTCGCGGGCATCGATCCCATTGCGGTACAGGACCTGCAGGGCATCGTGAGAAAGCTCAAGGAGCGGGGTCTTGGGATCCTCATAACGGACCACAACGTCCGCGACACGTTGAGCATCACCGATCGTGCCTACATCATGTATGAGGGCAACATCAAGCGGGCGGGTACGGCCGACGATCTGGCCGGCGACGCGGAAGTAAGGGAAATCTATCTCGGGAACTCGTTCCGGCTCTAGGCAGCGTAGAGGTCTGCACGCACTATGGACATGAAGTTCGGCCTTCACCTGAGACAGAGGCAGACGCTGGTCATGACGCCGAAGCTTCAGCAGGCGCTGAAGCTTCTGCAGATGCCGTCCATTGAGCTCCAGCAGATGCTCAAGCAGGAGATCATGGAGAACCCCCTGCTGGAGGAAATCGAGGAGTACGAGGAGATCACCGAGGAAAACGAGGAGAAGGAGGCTTCCGACGGTGACGGCAAGGACGAGCCGTCGGAGAGCAGCCAGGAGGAAGCCGACAGCAAACCCGACGGTGGCGAGGCCGGCGAGGAGCAGGTCGACTGGGACGAGTATTTCAACGCCGGCTTCGAGCTGGGGCGTGCCGGTGGCGAGGAAGAGCAGCAGGAGGAATTCTTCGAGAAGGTTCCCGTGGCCAAGCAGTCGTTCACCGACCAGCTCATGGGCCAGCTGCGCATCGCCACCGATGAACCCGCCACCCTCATGATCGGCGACTACATCATCGGCTCGCTAGACGAGAGCGGCTATCTCACCTGCACCATCGAGGAGATCGCGCACACCTTCGACGTCAATCTGGAGGAAGTGGATCGCGTCCTCGAACTCATCCAGTCCTTCGACCCGCCCGGCGTCGGCGCGCGCAACCTGCAGGAGTGCCTGTTGCTGCAGCTGCGCTTCCGCGGCGAGGACGACTCGCTGGCCGCCATCATCATTCGCAGCCACTTCGACGAGTTCAAGCAGAAGAAGTACATGGAGATTGCCCGCAAGCTCAAGGTCTCCGTGCAGGACATCCAGGACCAGTGCAAGCAGATCGCCACCCTCGACCCCAAGCCGGGCCTGGAAGTGGTGGTGGAGGATCCCAAGTACGTCATCCCGGACCTGGTGGTGGAGACCGTGGACGGCAAGTACGTGGTCTACCTCAACGACCGCAACGTGCCGCGGCTGCGCGTGAGCCAGCACTATCACGACGAACTCATGCGCGAGGTGCGCAACGGTGACAACGAGGCGCGCGAGTTCATAAACGCACGCCTGAAGAGCGCCAAGTGGCTCATCCAGACCATCGAGCAGCGCCGCCGTACCATGGTCAAGGTGATGGAGTGCATCGTTCGCAAGCAGCGCGAGTTCTTCGACAAGGGCACCGCGTTCCTCAAGCCGCTCACCCTGCAGCAGGTGGCGAGCGAGATCGGCATGCACGAGTCCACGGTGAGCCGTGTGACCACCAACAAGTACGTGCAGACGCCACGGGGCGTCTTCGAGCTCAAGTTTTTCTTCTCCTCCAGCCTGAGCACCCAGGACGGCGGGGAGGTGTCGGCCAAGAGCGCCAAGGACCACATCCGGCGCATCATCGAGGCCGAGAGCGCGCGTACCCCGCTGTCGGATCAGAAGATAGCCGATATGCTTAAGAAGGACGGGCTCAACATCGCCCGCCGGACGGTCGCCAAGTACCGGGAGCAACTCAACATCCTCCCGGCGCGGATGCGAAAACAATACTGATATTGGCCGCCCGGTGGCGTGCGCGGCCTTGCCCTGTGGGGCGTTGGAGTGTAGATTTGGAAGTGTGGAGTGCCAGATGATCCACGTTGCAGCGTTCCCCGACCGAACGATCGCACCCCGGGCACCCGAACTTCGGCGATCCGCCGCCTTTTACCTCCCAAACATGATTTTTCTTCGAGGCGCAAACTGTTGCGTTGCGCCCCTCCGAACGCCGTGCCGGGAATCCGGAACGGCGTCAATTGCCGATGATGTTAAGAAAGGGGTCGTCATGAACATTACCACGACGGCAAGACACTACGACCTGGCTCCCGCGCTGAAGGACTACGCGGAGAGCAAGGTTTTCAACCTCAAGAAGTACTTCGATCACATCGTCAATGTGCACATCATTTTCTCGCTCGAGAAGTACCGCCAGCGGGTGGAGTTGACCCTGCATGTGAATGGCCGCGACATGATCGGCCGCGCGGAATCGGAGGATATGTACCTTTCTGTCGACCGTGCTGTCGACAAGCTTGAAGAGCAGTTGAAGCGCCATCACAGCAAGCTCAAGAGCCGCAAGCACAACCGCGGTCTGGGCGAGGTTTCCGGAGAGGTAGCCGAGGCGGAGACGGAACAGCCAGGGGAATGAGCACCACCCGCAAGAAGACTCTGTCCGTGAAGCAGCTCCTGGATGAAACCCGGGAGCTGCTGGCATTGAGCCTGGTCAATGGCGTCGAGGAGGGGCCCATCCCGGCCACCGTCACCGACATCCACCGGCCCGGACTGGCGCTGGCCGGGTTCATGCAGAACTACCTCAACGAACGCATCCAGGTGCTGGGGGAGACGGAGATCCTCTACCTCAACACCCGCACCGACGAGGTGCGGGTGGAGGCGGTGGACCGGCTGTTCTCGGTTCCGCTGGTGTGCATCATCGTGACCCGGCAGCTCGACATCCCCGTCGAACTGCTCAAGGCGTCCGTGAGCCACAAGGTGCCGGTGCTGCGCACCAGCATGCTGACCACCCCCTTCATCCACGAGATGACCAAGTACCTGGACGACGCCTTTGCCGAGACCACCGAGGTCCACGGCACCCTGGTTGACGTCTACGGTGTCGGACTCCTGTTTACGGGCCGCAGCGGCATCGGCAAGAGCGAGATCGCCCTGGACCTGGTGGAACGCGGACACCGTCTGGTGGCGGACGACACCGTGCATGTGCGCAAGATCAGCGACGACGTGCTCACCGGGCGCGGTAACCAGCACCTGCGCCATTTCATGGAGATCCGCGGGATCGGGATCATCAACGTCCAGGACCTGTTTGGCATCCGTTCGGTGCGCGTTCAGAAACGCATCGAGGTGGAGGTGCTGCTGGAGGACTGGGACACCAAGAAGGACTGGAACCGGGCCGGTCTGGACGAGCGGACCACGGAAATCCTGGGCGCGCAGCTGCCCCAGGTGGTAATTCCGCTTTTCCCCGGCAAGAACATCACGGTAATCTCCGAAGTAATCGCGATGAACCACATGTTGAAGGTCTACGGCGTCAATGCGGCCGAGAACTTCAACACGCTTTTGATCGACATGATGAAGAGTGACAAGCAGACGAGGCACTATTTGAGATTCGATACTGAATGACACGCCCTGCAACGGCCAGCAAGATGATATCGGCGATAGTCGTCACACATGGCAATCTCGCGCGGGAGTTCATCGCGACCGCGCACCACATCTACGGGTCGGTCTCCGGTGTGCACGCCGTGAGCAATGAGGGCAAGGCGCCCGAGGCGCTGGCCTCCGAACTGGAGGCCATCATCGAGTCGGGAGGACCGGACGATTCCTACGTGATGTTCGTGGACTTCATCGGCGGGAGTTGCGGTCACGCCACCCTGGCCATAGAGCGCAGGCACCGAAACGTCCGTATCGTGTCGGGTGTGAACCTTCCAATGCTGCTCGCCTTCCTCAACAAGAGAACCGAAATCAATTTCGAACGTCTTCCATCCGAGCTCGCATCGCGCGGACGCGACAGTATCAACGCGATCGACGCGGACCAGTTCTGACCATGCCAATCAAGCTCGCTCGCATCGACGACCGACTGATCCACGGTCAGGTGGTGCTGGGCTGGGTTCCTTACGTCAAGCCCGACCGTATCGTCGTGGCCAACGACCGCGTGGCCACCAGCGACTGGGAGCGCCGCTTCTACACCTCCTGTGTCCCGCCCGAGATCAAGACGTCTTTCTTTTCCACCGAAGAGGCGGTACGGCGGCTGCAGAGCGAGCTCTTCCAGCAGGACGATCTGCTGGTGCTGTTCGAGTCGGGCCGGGATGTGCTCGCGTTGGTACAGGCCGGCGTCGGGCTGAAGCAGGTGAACGTGGGAGGGCTGCACTACCGCGAGCGTTCGGTGGAGCTGCTCCCATTCGTCTTCCTTACCGAAGAGGAACGCTCCTACCTGCGCGAGCTGGTCAAGTTCGGTGTAACGCTGTCGGCCCAGGACATTCCCTCCAACGCCGCGCGGGTGATCAACTCGCTCGTGGTGTGATGCCTTGATATCCGACGTCGTCCTCATTTCCGTTGTCGCCGGGCTGCTGGCGCTGGACGACCGGGCCGGCTGGCAGAGCCTGCTGGGTGAACCGGTCTTCGTCGGGCTCATCGTCGGTGCGATCACCCACCAGATGGCGGCCGCGATGATGGCCGGTGTCGCGTTGCAACTGGTCTGGTTCTCGATCGCCGCTGCGCGCGGGACGCGCCGCCCCAACACCGTGGTGGGCGGCGTGGTGGGTATCGGCGCCGCGTGCCTGGTGCTCAAGACCACCGGCGATACCCGGGTGGGCTTCGTGGTGGCCGCGGGCGTGTTCTTCGGGCTGCTGGCGGGCGAGGCCGGTGCCGTGGTCTCGCGGGCCGGGGGCGAAATACGCGAGCGCTGGCTGGTCGGCTTCAGGCTGCCGGGAACGCCGGAGGCCGCCACGCGCGACCTGCTCGCGCGTGTCGTCGCCTCGGCGGCCATCGTGGCGCTGGTCAACGCGGCCTCGGTTCTGGTGATGCTGCCGGTGGCGGTGGGGCTCGGCGACGCGCTCACCGGGCGCCTGGGCGGGGTATCCGCGGGCGCGGAGCTGTGGTTGAACACGCTCCCCGCGGTTGCGGCGGTGACCGTCTTCACCGCATTCGGCAACCGCGCGCTGGGGCGTTATGCGGCGCTGGGTCTGCTGGTGACCCTCGGGGTGGTGTGGCTGCTGTGAGCGGTCGGCTGGGACGCGGCGATCTGGCGCGTGTATTCGCCCGCCTGCTCTTCATCCAGGCGACCCTGCACCGGCGCGGCATGCAGAACCTGGGGGTCCTCTTCGCCCTGGACGCGGCCGCCGAACGCCTCTCCCCGCGCGGCAACGGCCTGCTCGACCGGCACACGGAGTATTTCAACACCAACCCCAACACGGCGCCGCTGGTGGTGGGTGGGGTGCTGCGCATCGAGGAGGACGGCGACGCGGGGGCTCCCGCGTCGGTGTCCCGCTTCAAGCAGGCCGCCGGGAGTGCGCTGGCGGTGGTGGGCGATATGCTGTTCGTGGGCGCCCTCAAGCCCCTTGCGTTGACTTTGGCCTGCCTGTCTGCTATATACAGTTTTTTTCCGGGGTTACTGGCGGTTCTGCTGCTGTACAATGCCGTGGTTATCGCGACCCGGTACTGGGGAGTGTCATTCGGGTATTCCCGGGGTTGGGGGGTGGTGGAGACCTTCTCGGGGCACGGTGTTGCGCGCCTCATCGGCAGTGCGAGAGGCGCGGCCGCGTTCGCCGGCGGGGCTCTGGTGGCGGTGCTGATAGCGCGCGCGCGGGCGGAGGGTATGCCCGTGGCCCTGGGGGGGATGCTGGTGGCCGCCGTGGTGTTGCTCGCCTCGCGCCGAGTGCCGGCGCCGTGGATAGCGATTGTCCTCTTCCCGCTGTCATGGGCGGTCGCCCTGGTGCTGAAGTAGGCGTTGAACGTATGGTGGAGTTCACGAAACAGGTGGGCAACAAGATCGGCCTGCACCTGCGCGCCGCGGGTGAGTTCGTCAAGGTTGCCGCGCAGTACAGCAGCGACATTCGCGTGTACCACAACGACAAGTATGCCAACGGAAAGAGCATTCTCGGGCTTGCCAGTCTCGCCGCAGCCAGGGGCGCCCGGATTCGGGTGGAAATAGAAGGTCCTGACGAAGCCGCCGCACAAGAAGCCCTCGAAGCCCTCTTCGACGCGAAGTTTTACGAAGACTAATCCGTAACACGCCACGCCGGATGCGGACCGGCCGGATGGCACGCACGAGCGCGCCATCGCGGATAACCGCCTGACCATGTCACGCAGCAGAGCCCACAAGGTAAACGGTCCGGCCAACGGACGGAACCACGCGAAGCCCGAGTTCGAGCGGCACGGGATTTCGGCGTCGCCAGGCATCGTCATCGGCACGGCGTTCGTGCGCGATGGCGGCCGCACGCGTGTTCCACGCCGTAAGGTGAAGCCGGCGGCGGTCGAGGCCGAGGTGGCCCGTTTCGGACGGGCGCTCGCCGAGACCCGCCGCGAGATTCGCGCGTTCAAGACGGACATCGCAAAGAAGATGGGCGATGATCACGCACGCATCTTCGACGCCCACCTGCTCATCCTCGACGACAGCTTGCTCACCGACGAGACCGGTGCGCTCATCCGCTCCGAGCGCCTCGACGCGGCCGCCTCCTTCGAGGCGGTGATCGACCGGGTCATCGATTCCATCGGCGGAATCGAGGACGAGTACCTCAAGGAACGCACCATCGACGTGCTCGACGTGAAGAAGCGGGTCATCCGGCAGCTGCTGGGCGACGATGCCGGCGACGCCAACCGCCCCAGCGAGCCCAGCGTGCTGGTGGCACACGACCTCTCCCCCAGCGACACCGCGCAGTTCGACCGCAACACAGTACTTGCCTACGCGACCGATCTGGGCGGGCGCACGTCGCACACCGCCATCATTGCGCGCTCGCAGGGCGTGCCGGCTGTGGTGGGGCTGGAGAACCTGGTTGACCAGGTCGAGCCCGGCGACACCGTGATCGTGGACGGGAACACCGGCTCGGTGATCGTGAATCCCACGCCGTCCACCATCGAGAGTTATCGCCTGGAGATCGAACGCTTCCGCGAACTGGAGGAGCAACTCCTCACCCTGACCGGGTACCCTGCGCAGACGCTCGACGGGCGCGCCTTCATGCTCAGCGCCAACATCGATGCGCCCGACGAGGTGGAGTCCGCCGTCGACCACGGGGGGCAGGGTGTGGGGCTGTTTCGAACCGAGTACTACTTCATCTCGCAGGACTACCTGCCCACCGAAGAGGAGCAGTACAAGGTGTACCGCGCGGTGGCGGAGAAGATGGAGGGCAGGCCGGTGGTTATCCGCACCCTCGATATCGGGGGCGACAAGATTGCCGGCTATCTGCACCGTTCGCCGGAACTCAATCCGTTCCTGGGCTGGCGGGGCATCCGCTTCTGTTTGACCCGCAAGGATATCTTCAAGACGCAGTTGCGCGCCATCTACCGCGCCAGCGCGCACGGCCAGGTGAAGATCATGTTTCCAATGATCTCGCAGGTGGAGGAGATCGTGCGCGCCAAGGAGATCTGCGCCGAGGTGCGCGACGATCTCACGCGGGAGCGCTACAAGTTTGCCGACGACGTGCCGCTGGGAATGATGGTGGAGACGCCGTCGGCGGTGGCGCTGGCGGACCACTTTGCCAGCGAGGTGGCCTTCTTTTCCATCGGCACCAACGACCTCATCCAGTACACCATGGCGGTGGACCGGGGAAACAGCAAGATCGCGCACCTGTACCAGCACCTGCACCCGAGCATCCTGCGGCTGCTGCGTATCACCGTGGAGGCGGCGCGGCGCAAGGGTGTGGAGGTGTCCGTGTGCGGCGAGATGGCGGGCGACCCGCTGGCGGTGCCCGTGCTGATCGGACTGGGCATCGACGGTTTCAGCGTGAGTCCCAACGTGATCCCGGAAGTCAAGCGCATCATCCGCTCGGTGACCTTCGATGCCTGTCGCGCGCTCGTGCGCCGCACCACCAAGTTCCGCACCACCGCGGAGATCGAGGCGGAGATCGAGGCGTTCCTGAAGCTCAACGTTCCTTCGATGGTCGACAACGGGAGACCGCGAACATGACGGCGATGAACGACCTGCGCGCCCGAATCGACGCGTCCGACATGCTCGGCCGCATTCTCGCGTTTCCGGAGCAGGCGGCTCGCGCCTGGGAGATCGGTGCCGCGTTCGTGAAGCAAGCGCAGCTGCCGCGAGGCCCCTTTGCGCGCGTGGTGGTGTGTGGCATGGGTGGATCCGCCATCGGGGGCGACCTGGCGCGGTCGTTCCTGGGCGAGCGCGCGGAGGCCCCGCTGATGAGCTGCCGCGACTACGCGCTGCCCGGAAACCTCGCCCGCGGCGCGCTGGTGGTGGCGTCGAGTTACTCCGGCAATACCGGCGAGACCCTCTCCGCCTACGACGCGGCGCGCGCGGCCGGTGCCGCCATCGTGGCCGTCACCAGTGGTGGCGAACTGGCGAAGCGCTGTGCCCGCGACGGGGTGCCGGTGTGCACCATTCCCGGCGGGATGCCGCCGCGCTCGGCCATCGGCTTCTCGCTCTTTCCCATGCTGCAGATTCTGCGCGCGTGCGGCGCGGCCGCCTTCACCGACGCGGAATTCGAGGAGTCTTTGGCGGCGGTGCGTGACCGCTGCGAGGCATACGCACCCGGACACAAGGACAACGCCGCCATCGAACTGGCGCACGGCCTGCACGGCAGGACCGCTTTCGTCTACGCGGCGCCCTCGCTGCTGGAAGGGGTGGCGCGCCGCTGGGCGTGCCAGTTCAACGAGAACGGCAAGGTGCTGGCCCACTTCGCTTTCTTCCCGGAGCTGAATCACAACGAGATCGTGGGCTGGGAGGCGTCTCCGCACCTGATGTCGCGTGCGGTGATCTTCTCGCTCGAGGACCGCGACGACCACCCCATGACGCGGCGCCAGGCCGGCGTGGGTCTCTCCATCATGGGCCCGCTGGCGGCGCGCGTGGAGCGGTTGGAGTCGCCCGGCGGCGGACGCCTGGCGCGCATGCTGTCCATGATGCTGCTGGGTGATTTCGCCAGCGTATACCTCGCGTATCTCAACGGCGTCGATCCCACGCCGGTCACCAAGATCGACCAACTCAAGAAGGAACTCGCGTGAAGGCCATCATCCCCGCCGCCGGAATCGGCACACGCTTGCGCCCCCACACCTACACGCTCCCCAAGGCGCTGTTGTACGTGGCGGGCAAGCCCATCATCTCCCACATCCTGGACGACGTGGTCCCGCTGGGACCCAGCAGCATCGTCCTCATCGTTGGCTACAAGGGGGAGCTGATCGAGGAGTTCGTCCGCCGCCACTACGCCGGGCTCCAGGTGGAGTTCGTCTACCAGGAGGAGCGCCGCGGCATCGGGCACGCGGTGGATCTCACCCGTGCGGTCGCCGACAAGGGCGAGCCGGTCCTGATCGTCCTCGGGGACACCATCATCAAGACCGACCTGGCCCGGGTCGTGGCCCAGAAGAGCAACGTGCTGGGGGTCAAGGAGGTGGAGGACCCGCGCCGCTTCGGCGTGTGCGAGGTGTCGGACGGCCGCATCACCCGCCTGGTGGAGAAGCCCCAGGACCCCCCCTCCAACCTGGCGCTGGTGGGGCTGTACTTCCTGCGCGATTCGGCCGGGCTGTTCAAGGCGGTGCGGGACATCATCGACCGCAACATCACCACCAACAACGAGTACCAGATCACCGACGCCCTGCAGCTGATGATCCAGGGCGGGACCGAGTTCCGGCCCTTCGTCATCGACGAATGGTTCGACTGCGGAAAGCCCGAGGCCATGCTTGAAACAAACCGTAAATTGTTGAAGAATGCGCCCAGCACGCCCCCCATCGAGGGGTCGATCATCATCCCGCCGGTTTCGATCTCGCCGGGTGCGGAGATCGTGAACTCCATTATCGGGCCGTATGTATCGATCGCCGAACGCGCGGTGATCCACTCGTCGATCATCCGCGATTCCGTGCTGTCCGAGGGTGCGACCGTCACCGAGGCGACCCTCGAGTCGAGCCTCATCGGCGCCAACGCCGTCATCCGGGGCGGGTTCAAGCGGTTTGACGTCGGAGACTCGAGCGAGATCATATTCAAATAGACGCCCGCGGGCGCACAGCAGAAGGAAGCCAAGGAGGCAACATGTCGGAGAAGCGGCTGTTCACGTCGGAGTCCGTTACCGAAGGGCACCCCGACAAGATTTCGGACCAGATTTCGGATTCGGTGCTCGACGCGATCCTCTCGCAGGACGCCACCGCCAAGGTGGCGTGCGAGACGCTGGTGACCACCGGACTCGCGTTCATCGCCGGTGAAATCACCACCACCGCGTACGTGGACATTCCGTCCGTGGCGCGCGGTGTCATCAAGGATATCGGCTACACGGATGCGGCGTTCGGTTTCGACTACCAGACCTGCTCGGTCATCACCTCCATCGACGAGCAGTCGCCGGACATCGCCATGGGTGTGGTGGGCAAGGAGGGCGCGGGCGACCAGGGGATGATGTTCGGTTACGCGTGCCGTGAGACGGAAACGCTCATGCCGGCGCCGATCTTTCTGGCCCACCGGCTCTCCGAGCGCCTGGCGTGGGTGCGGCGCAACGAAAAGGGCTGCGACTATCTGCGGCCGGACGGCAAGACGCAGGTCACGGTGGAATATGCGGACGGCAAACCGCACCGTATCGACACCGTGGTGGTCTCCACCCAGCATTCCGCCGACGTCAAGGATGAGGTGTTGCGGCGCGATGTGAACGACAAGGTGGTGCGCCCCATCCTGGCCAAGTTCGGTTTCAACGGCGGGGACTACCGGCTGCTGGTGAACCCCACCGGCCGTTTCGTGGAGGGCGGACCCAAGGCCGACTGCGGGCTCACCGGCCGCAAGATCATCGTGGACACCTACGGCGGCATGGGCAGCCATGGCGGCGGCGCCTTCTCGGGCAAGGACCCGAGCAAGGTGGACCGCAGCGCGTCCTACGCGGCGCGCCACATCGCCAAGAACATCGTGGCCGCAGAGCTGGCCGGGGAGTGCGAGATCCAGATTGCGTATGCAATCGGTGAGAAGGAACCGGTCTCGGTGATGGTGGACACGTTCGGTACCGGCAAGATCGATGACGAGAAGCTCACCCGCATCGTGCGCGACGCGTTCGATCTCACCCCCAAGGGTATCATCGAGCGGCTGAAGCTGCGCCGCGGCATCTACCGCAAGACCGCCGCCTACGGCCACTTCGGCCGCGAGGACAAGGATTTCACCTGGGAGCACGTTGATTTCGTCGAGGAACTACGCAAACGCGCTCAATCGTAGCGAGAAAGGGAACCAATGAAGCACGACATCAAGGATATCGGCCTCGCCCCGCAGGGCAAGGACCGCATCGAATGGGCCGACGACCGCATGCCGGTGCTGCGCAGCATCCGGGACCGCTTCCAGAAGGAGAAGCCGCTGTCCGGCGTGCGCATCGCCGCGTGCCTGCACGTCACCACCGAGACCGCCAACCTGATGCGCACGCTGCAGGCGGGCGGGGCGCAGGCCTCGCTGTGCGCGTCCAACCCGCTCTCCACGCAGGACGACGTGGCGGCGAGCCTGGTGGCCGACTACCAGACTTCAGTCTTCGCCATCCACGGCGAGGACAACGAAACCTACTACAAGCACATCAATCAGTCGCTGGATCTCAAGCCGCAGATCACCATGGACGACGGGGCCGACCTGGTCTCCACGCTGCACTCGAGCCGCGACGACGCGCTCAAGAACGTGTTCGGTGGCACCGAAGAAACTACCACCGGTGTCATCCGTCTGCGCAGCATGCAGAAGGAGGGCGTGCTCAAGTTTCCCATCGTGGCGGTGAACGACGCCATCACCAAGCACTTCTTCGACAACCGCTACGGCACCGGCCAGAGCACCATTGACGGTATTCTGCGCGCCACCAACGTGCTCTTGTGCGGTTCCACCTTCGTGGTGGCCGGCTATGGCTGGTGCGGGCGCGGCCTGGCGACGCGCGCGCGGGGCATGGGCGCCAACGTGGTCATCGTCGAGGTGGACCCGGTGAAGGCGCTGGAGGCGGTCATGGACGGCTTCCGGGTGATGCCCATCATGGAGGCCGCCAGCATCGGTGACATCTTCGTGACGCTCACCGGCAACATCGCGGTCATTCGCCGCGAGCACTTCGAGAACATGAAGGACGGCGCCATCGTCGCCAACTCCGGGCACTTCAACGTGGAGATCGAAATCGAGGAACTCGAGAAGATCGCCAACAAGAAGAAGCGGGTGCGCAAGGACGTGGACCAGTACACGCTCAAGAGCGGCAAGCGCATCAACATTCTGGGCGAAGGGCGCCTTATCAACCTGGCCGCCGCGGAGGGGCACCCGGCCGCGGTGATGGACATGAGCTTCGCCAACCAGGCGCTGGCGGCGGAGTACATGGTCAAGCAGCACGGCTCGCTCAAGATCGAGGTCATGCCGGTTCCCGAGCGCATCGACCGGGAGATCGCGCGCCTCAAGCTGGCGTCGATGAACTACAAGATCGATACGCTCACCGACCAGCAGGCGAGATACCTCGCCAGCTGGGAGCACGGCACCTGATCGGTTCCGGCCGGCTGATGTTTGTAACGGCGTGCGGGCCCGGTCGATCTGCGACCGGCCCGCATTGCCTTTTCTGGCCCGGGAACGGTCCCGGGGGAGGATGGCAGTGAACAGCGTGGTCCTGCGCGACGCCGACAGCGGGCGCTGGCTCGTATTCTCGGCCCCGCGCGAAATCATCGCCGTCAGCGACGTCGCGGATGTCCGCGGCGCGCTGCACGCGGTGGAAGCGGCCGTATCCGGCCGAGGTCTCCACGCCGCCGGGTTCATCGCCTACGAGGCCGCCCCCGCGTTCGATCCCGCGTTCGTGGTGCGGGATGCCGGCCGGCTGCCGCTCTTGTGGTTCGGCCTCTACGACGCACCCCGCGTGCGCGGCATGGGTCCGCTGCCCCGTGGACATTGCCCGTTGCCGGTGTGGCGTCCGGCCATCGAACGCGCCGAGTACGACCGCGCTTTCGCGCGTATCAAGTCGCTCATCGCGAGCGGCGACACCTACCAGGTCAACTACTCCTTCCGTTTGCGCGCCGCCTTCGCCCGCCATGCCGCGGGGGCGTTCTTTATGCACCGGATGGCGGGGCGCGACCCGGCGTTCGGCGCGTTCCTGTCGCTGCCGGAGTGGACCATCTGCAGCGCCTCGCCCGAGTTGTTCTTCCGCCTGGAGGGGGAGCTGCTGGAATCCCGCCCCATGAAGGGCACGCGGCCCCGCGGCCGTTTTCTCGCCGAGGACGACGCGCGCGCGGCCGAGTTGCGCGCGTCGGAAAAGGACCGCGCCGAGAACGTGATGATCGTGGACATGGTGCGCAACGACCTGGGTCGCATTGCGCGCACCGGCTCCGTGCACGTGCCGCGGCTGTTCGACGTCGAGCGCCACCCCACCGTGCTGCAGATGACGTCCACCGTGCGCGCGGAATCACGCGCCGGCGTGGCTGAAATCATCGAAGCACTGTTTCCGGCCGCATCCATCACCGGGGCGCCGAAGGCGCGCAGCATGCAGGTGATCGCGGAGGTCGAGTCGTCGCCGCGGCAGGTGTATACGGGTGCCATTGGCTTCATCGCGCCGGGGCGGCGTGCGCAGTTCAGCGTGGCCATCCGCACCGCGCTCATCGACCACGCGGCAGGAATGGCGGAGTTCGGGACCGGCGGCGGGATCGTGTGGGACTCGCGCCTTGACGACGAGTACAACGAATGCGGGGTGAAGGCGCGCCTGCTGCGCGAGCCCGCGCCGGTATTCGATCTGCTCGAGACGCTGCTGTGGCTGCCGGACGCCGGCTACCCGCTGCTGGAGCGGCACCTGGCCCGCCTGGCCGGGTCCGCCGCGCATTTCGGACTCCCGCTCGACACCGGCCGCGTACGCGCGGCGCTGGATGCACTCGCGGAAACCCTGCCGCGTGCGCCGCACCGCGTGCGCCTGCGGGTGGCGGCGGACGGGAGCGTGCACCTCGACGCGGAGGCCTTCGACGCCGAGGCCGGGCGCCCGCGCCGGGTGGCGCTGGCGAACGCCCCGGTGGACAGCCGGCACCCGTTCCTGTTCCACAAGACCACCGAGCGCGGCGTGTACCGGGAGGCGCTGGCCGCGTGCCCGGGCTTCGACGACGTGCTGCTCTACAACGAACGCGGCGAGGTCACCGAAACCACCATCGCCAACGTGGTGGTGGACATCGACGGTGTGGCCTGCACGCCGCCCCTCACCTGCGGCCTGTTGCCGGGCGTGCGGCGGGCGCGGATGATCGAGGAAGAGGGAGTCTGCGAGCGCGTCATCACGGTGGCCGAACTGCTCGCGAGCCCGCGGGTGCGCCTGGTCAACGCGTTGCGGGGTGTGTGGGAGGTCGAGGTCATTCCGGTCTGGTCGGCTCCACGATCCGAAACGTCGCTTCACGCAGCTCTTCGCTCTGCCAGAACTCGTCCTTCACACGCACCATGAAATCGTACAGCCCGGGTTCGAGGTTCTCGCTGTTGATGGTGATGTGGGTGGGCTCGGTGGCGCTGTAACCCGACGCCTTGAAGCGCGACGAGAACACCGCGTCCGCCCCGCGGAAACGGTCCAGCAGCCCCCGCTTGCGGTCGGGGTGGGGTGCGACCCGGTATTCCACCTCGTACTCGGACACGCCCTCGCGGTTGATCCCCAGGTTGTAGATCTCGAAGTACACCGGCACCGGCGAACCCACCGCATAACGGCGGATGGGGTGCGGCACCACCACCAGCGCGCCGCGCATGAAGGGCATGCTGGACTCCGCCGGGGCGATGCGCTGCGCGAAGAGCACGTCGCTGATGGCGAGCTCGCCGTCGAAGTTGCGCGCGGACACGTTGGTCCGGTATGCCGACGAGGTGCTCGCGTCGAGGTCCTGCATGGCCACGCCCACCCGGTAGTAGCCGCGCGGCAGGGTGAAGACGATCTGCGCCGGCATCAGGGCGGTCACCTCGCCCCGCACGCGGTCGGCAGGAACACCCAGCTCCTGCTGCTGGCGGTCGACGACGGCGTAGTCCGCGTCCATCACCACCACGCTGGCGCGGTAGGAACGCGCGGGCGGCGATGCGCCCTCCACCGGTTGCAGCGGGAACTCCAGGTTGACTTCCACGCGGTTCAGACCGTCGCCGCCGCGAAACTGCTCCACGCCGAAGTAGAAGGGAAACGATTTCTTCTCGAAATTGAACGGGTACGACGCGGGGGTGTCTTCGAGCACACCCTCGAAGTTGGACGCCATCTTGCGCACCTGGTTCATCTGGAAGACGTCGGACGGGTTGTCGGGAAGCGAGCGCGCGTAGTCGGGGTCGATGATCTCGTCGATGCGCTCCGGTGTCTGCGCCATGCGCGGGCGCAGGAAGCGCTGCGGCTCGACCATGCCGAAGAGCGCCTCGCGGATGCCCCACTCCACGCCGGTGTCGTTGACCTCTGGGGCGCGGTAGAAGTCGAGGTACTGCTGGGGAATGCGCTCCTGGATGGCGTCCTGGGTGTCGTAGATGAGGAACTCGGCCAGGTCGATGGACATGCCCTGCGAATCGCCCAGCGGCGTGATCGCATAGCGGTAGTTGCCGTTCAGGTTGATGTCCTCGAAACGCACGATCATCTGGTGGCGGCGGTAGTACCACAGCTCGCCGGGCGGCTCCACCCCGCTCGAGGTCACCTCCGAATCGATCTTGCCGCGATAGTCGGGGAAGCCGTAGCGGATCAGGATTTCGCCGCGCTTGTCCCAGCCCGGCCACGCATTGATGTGGAACTCCATGGCCGCGATGTCGGCGCGCAGGTAGTGCTCCGCCTTCATCTCGTTCTGGGGTGTGGTGGGTGTCGGGTCCTTCGCGGCCCAGAAGCGCATGGTCCACGCGCGCCGCGCGCTGTCGGAGGGCAGCGCAAAGTACTGCTGCAGCTGGTAGGGGTTCATCAGGTACTGCAGCGAGGCGATCTGCCGCTGGGTGCGCGCCTCCAGCTTCTCCAGGTCGGCCGCGCCGATCTTGTACTCGCGGGCGGCGTGCGCGGCGGTGGCGGCAAGCACCACCGCGGCGACGGCGGCGATGATGGCGGCGCGTTTCATCGGTCGGTCCGTTTCAGCATGATGAGCCCGATCACCAGGAAGATGATATTTCCCATCTGTGCTGCAAACAGCGGCGGCAGCACGCCGTTGTGGCCCAGGGTCTGGCCCACGCGCAGCACCGCGTAGTAGAGGAAGCTGATCACCAGGGTGAGGCCGAAGCCGGTTGCCACCGACTGCTTGCGCTTGCCCGAGGCCAGCGCCACACCGATGAGCACGAATATCGAGCCCGCGAACGGGAAGCTGAACTTGAAGTGCAGGTCCACCAGGTACTGTTCCACGCTGCCCCCACTGCGCCGCACGCGATCGATGTAGCGCGACAGCTCGGCGTAGCTCATGTCCTCCTCGTCGATCTCCTCCTCGGCAAAGTCATCCGGCTTCTCCGTCATCTCCGGGATGGTGAGCGAGTCGAAGGGCTCGATGTGCTCTTCCTGACCGTCGAAGGTGCGATCGTACCCGTTCACGAAGAGCCAGTGGTCGCCCACCCAGCGCGCGCGCTTGGCGTCGACGCGCCGCACCATGGTGTTGTCGTCGTACTGCTGTACGACCACATCGAACAGCGACAGATTGGCGTGGCTGTAGGACTGCGCCAGGTATACGAAGCCGCGCGCGCCCAGGTAGCGGAAGTCGGTCTTCAGATCCGGGTCGATGCGCTGGCGGCCCTCGATGTCGTGGCGCATGATGTCGTTCTTGGTCCGGTTGGCGCGCGGCACCACGGCGTCGTTGAAGAACACGAACCCCACGCTCACCAGCAGCGCAAAGGCGAACACCGGTGCCGCCACGCGCCGGATGCTCACCCCGGAGGCGAGCAGCGCGGTGAGCTCGTTGCGGCGCGACATGATGCCCATGGAGAACACCGTGCCCAGCAGCAGCGACACCGGGACCACGTAGGTGAGTACGAAGGGAATCGTGTGCAGGTAGTAGCGCGCGATGCTCCTGAGCGAGGCCTCGTGATCGATGAAGTTGTCGATCTCTTCGAAGACGTTTACGGTGATGTAGATCAGTACAAACGCGCAAACGCTGTAGGCGAAGATCCGGAGGAACCGGCTCAGCAGGTAACGATCATGAATTCGCGGTCGCATTGCGGCGGAAAATTGTGCGAAGGAGGGAAACCGCCGACCACTCCGATACGGCCTGCTCACGCGCGGCCTTGCGCAGCAGCAGGACCGCCATGATCCCAAAGATGATGTTCGGCGCCCACATGGCGACGAACGGACTGGTGATGCCGCGGTCGGCCAGCTTCTCGCCCCCGATCAGACCCACATAGTAGATCAGAAAGAACAGAATGCTCAAGCCGATCGCCATGTTCATTCCCGAGCGGCCCATGCGCAGCGCCAGGGGCGCCCCCACCAGCACGAAGATCACGCACGCAAAGGGAATCGAGTACTTCTTGTGGATCTCCACCTGGTAGCGGCGGATCTGCTGCGCGAACGAACCCCGCTTGTTGATCTCGGTCTCGATGCGCTGGCGGGTGAGGAACTCGTTGCGCGCCTCCAGCGGGACGACGCGGCCGCCGGAGTCGGACGGACGCACCCGCATGCGCGGCTTGAGACCGGATTCCGCCCCCCCCGCGCGCGCCTGGCGGGCGGCCTGCGCGCTGTCGCGGGGCGCCCACATGCGGGCGCGGTCGCGCGCGTCGAGCAGGGAGAAGGTGGCGTCCATGCGGGTTCCCGCCTCGCGGATCATCTCCTGGCGGGCCAACTCCATCTCCGAGCGGATCTCCTGGATCTTGTCCTCCATCATGCGCACGCTCATCTCGCGGTCGCCGCGGTAGTCGCGCTCCGAGCGCTGCAGGGAACGGTCCACGTCGCGGATGTTGATGGTGTACTCCTTGAACGACGTTCGCCGGTAGGTCTCGCGGTCCTTCGCCAGCGGCAGTTCGTGAATCTCGCCGTTCTTCAGATCCACGCGCAGCAGGTTCTGACCCTCGATGAACTGCAGGTGCCCGCTCTCGGCGATGATGGTGGTGGGGAGCGCGTCCTTCTCCGCCTTCTTGAAGATCTGCACCTCGGAGATGTCGCCGGTGCGGTCGTTCTTCTCCGCGAAGTAGATGGTGTAGCCCTGCAGGTCGTCGATGAAACGGTTGGCGCGCAGCTCCACGGTGGGCTGCTTGCGCTGGATGTCGATCAGCAGGTTGAGCAGGCGGTGGTTGGATTCCGGCAGGACGTGGTTGTTGTAGACCACCAGCCCCGCGCTCATCAGGGCGGCCCCGATCAGCCCGGGCACGATCATGCGGTAGAGCGAGACCCCGCAGGCGCGCATGGCGGTGATCTCGTTTTCGCCGCTCAGATTGCCGTAAGTCATGAGCGTTGCTGGCAATACGGCCATTGGTATGATTAATGCGAACATGTGCCCGAGACTGAGCGCAAACACTTGCAGCACGATGTGGAACTTCACGCCTTTGCCCAGGAACAGATCGATGTAGCGGAGGATGAAATCCATTATGAACACGAAGGTTATTACCGCCATCGAGAAGAAGAAGGGGCCGAGGTAGTTGCGAAGGATGTAACGCTCGAAGATCATCGGCGAACGTCGGTTCTGAGGAGGGATGGCTGCACGGACCTCTGAATAATTACTGATAATTGGTTTGCCGACAAGACGTTTTATCGATGGCGCTCCCCTGGCACCGCCCCCCGGACCCGCGGGTGGCGGTGGTAAAAGGACCAGGTCGAGGGGGCGTCGAGTTGTCTGTCCGCAGGTGTCGCTGAAAAGTGACACTTTACTGAGAATGCGTCCTCGAATCAGGACGAGCGGGTGGGGTCTGCTCGTCGCGCGAAGTCTCTCGAGAAGGTGATCGATCTCCTAAAACGATTGGTATCGACGTGCCGTGTTCATGCTGTTCCAGGTGGTCCGGAAGGGGGGCCCGTGCGCTCTTCCGGACACCGGCACTCATTCTTCTCCTCTGCATCGTCACCCCGCTGACGGTCGGCACCGCGCACGCCCAGGAAGACACCTTTTTCGCCTTCGACATCGACCTGGGCGATGTTTCCCGGCTCTACGACTCCCTTTACCGCGACCGCATCACCGGCGAACTCGACGTCGACTCCACCGTCACCTTCGACTGGAAGACGATCCGGCTGGGCAACCAGCACGCCCGCGTCCCCAGCTTTCTCCCCACCGACTCCGACACCGCCCGCCAGGTGGTGGACTACCGGCTGGTGCCCGGCTACCGCGCGGTGATCACTGTTCCGCGCACCGCATTCTTCGAGCAGGACGAGCGCGAGGTGGGCGAGCTGATGCTCCCGATGCCGCGCGACTTCGCCATCCCGGGGCTGCGCGTGCAGCTGTCCTCCGACGCCGACGTGGCCGACGAGATCCTGCGCGATTCGCGCGCCGCGGTATGGCGCGAGGCGGCACGCGCCAACCTGACCGCCTTCACGGTGGGCACCACCACCACCGCCGCCGGCGGCATCACCTTCGACATCCCGCTGCCCATGCCCAAGAGCCTCGAGTCCATCTTCGGTCCCGGCGAAAAGACCAGCATCACCATCCGCGGCCGCGAGCAGATCACCATCGCCGGTGAAACGCGGGTGATCGACCCCTACATCGGTTTCGAGGGGCGGCAGAACCAGTCGCTGTTTCCGTCGCTCGACATGGAGCAGAAACTGGACGTGAGCCTCATCGGCACCATCGGCGACAAGGTGTCGATCCAGGTGGACCACTCCAGCGAGGCCATCGGTGACGACGCCAACCGCGTGCGCCTGGCCTACACCGGCTACGAGGACGAGGTCATCCAGTTGATCGAGCTGGGCAACACCAGCCTCTCGCTGCCGGGCTCGCAGCTGGTGAGCATCTCCTCCAACGCGCAGGGGCTGTTTGGCGTGAAGATGCTGGCCAAGATGGGTTCCACCGACATCACCGTGATCGCCAGCAAGCAGCAGGGCGAGGCGGCGGCCGCCACCTTTACCCCCACCGGCGGCACGTTGGGACAGTCGGAAACACGCACCATCCGCGACGTGGACTACATCAAGAACAAGTACTTCTACCTCGACGACCCGGCCAGCTTCATCGGCGCCAGCGAGGTCGACTTCGAGGTGTACCGGACGGTGACGCCCACCGACCTCATCATCGACCCCACCATCCAGAGCCTGCCGGGCTGGGTGATTCCCGACTCGGTCGGCAACGGCCAGAGCATCCGCGATGCCGCCACCGCCATCAACGCCGGCAGCCGGCCGCGCATCGGTACGTTCGCGCTCAGCCCGCAGAAGTTCGAGCTGCTGGAACGCGGCATCGACTACGAGTTCATCGTCGACGCCATCACCCTGGACGTGATCGGCGTGGAACTGTTCGACCCCATCGCGTCCACGGCCCAGAAGTCAGTGGCGCTGCGCTACACCAACAGCCTGGGAACCCCGGTGGGAGGATCCTACGCGACCCTCGGCGTCATCAACCCCGCCACCGGCCAGGTGACGGTGGCGGGCTCGGCCGCGGACACGCTGATGCTGGAAATGATCAAGGCGCCGGACCCGAAGCCGGTGGGCCCGTACGGTTCCGTGTGGCGGCTGGCGGTGCGCAACATCTACAACCTCGGCCTCACCAGCATCGACGGCAACTCGCTGGAGATCATCATCGAGGACGTGATCAACCCGCGCGTCAACCCCGAGGTTCCGCAGAACTCGGATGTGCCCTACCTGAAGATTTTCGGCCTCGACCAGACCGATCGCAGCGGCACCGGGCCTCCCGACGGGCGTATCGACCTCACCAGCGGGCTGGTGAACCTGACCACCGGCACGCTGCAGTTCCCGTCGCTGCGGGCCTTCGCGCCCGACACCTTGAGTGTCACCGGGTGGACCGAAGGCCAGTTCCAGTTCAGCGGCGAGTACCAGCCGCAGTACGACAAGGCCACGCGCATCTACACCGACTTTCTCAACTCCACCCAGGAGGCGGACGTCCACCAGTACGTCATCAAGGTGACGGCGGTAAGCACCTCGAAGACCTTCCGCATCAACGCGCTCGACATCGTGGAGAACAGCGAGACCATCACCCTGAACGGGCGCAAGCTCACGCGCGGCACCGACTACAGCATCGACTACGAGACCGGCGAGGTGGAGCTGCGTGAGAGCGCGTCTTCGGACCTCACGCCGGACTCCAAGCTCACCATCGATTACGAATACAAACCGCTGGGCGGCATCGGCTCCAGCACCCTGGCCGGTTTCAGCACGCAGTCCAAGCTGGGCGAGAACGCGCGTCTCGGCACCACCTTTCTCTACGAGTCCAAGGCGACTGCGGCCGACCGGCCGCGGCTGGGCGAGGAGCCCACGCGCGGCATCGTGGGCGGTGTCACCGGTGGATACCAGCACCAGTCGCGCCTGCTCACCGACGTTGCCAACTGGCTCCCCTACGTGGACACCGACGCGCCCAGCACCATCCAGATCGACGGCGAGCTTGCGGCCAGCATTCCCAACCCCAACACCAGGAACGAGGCCTACATCGACGACTTCGAGGGGGTGGAGGACAGCGATCGCATTCCCACCTCGCGGCGCAGCTGGTACCCGGCCAGTCTCCCCGCCGGCATGGTGTGGGAGGACTCGCTGCGGCTGGACCAGTTCTGGTACAACATCGAGCCGGAGCGCGGGGTACACCGCCGCGACCTCAACCCCGAGCTCGACGAGCAGGAAAACACGCTGGTGCAGTCGCTGGACCTGGAGCTGATGAACACGCCCACCCTGACCGACTCCACCCGGTACGCGGGTGTCATGCTGGGCTTTTCCGGCGGCGGGCTGGACATCACCCAGGGGCAGTTCATCGAGATATGGGTGAACGACTTCAAGCCTGATCCACTGACGCGCGGCGGACAGCTGCACATCGACATGGGGATCATCGACGAGAACTTCTTCAATCCCGGCGATAACGTCTTCGACGACGAGGACCGGGACCGCGACGGGTTCGCCGCGGCCTTCGACGACACCGGTCTGGACCTGTTGTTCAACATCGACGAGCCCGCCATCATCCCGCCCCTGGGCAACGCGGATGACCCCTCCGGAGACGACATCGATGTGAACAAGATCAGCGGGCGCTACCTCAAGGTCAACGGAACCGAGGGCAACCGCTTCTACGACACCGAGGATCTCGACCGCAACGGGCAGCTGGGACGCGACAACGCGTACTTCAGCTACACCATCAACCTGGCCGACAGCGCGGAAATCGACATCCGCGCGCAGTACCCGGGCTACGACGGCTTCTCGGAAACGGGGCACGAGAACGACTCCTGGCGGCTCTACCGCGTCAAGATATCCGACAACACCATTGTGGCGCCCAGCGGTCTGCAGCCGCGCCTGGACGAGATCCGCCACGTGCGCGTGTGGTTCGACGGCGCCACCGAGATCTTGCGCGACAGCGGCACCGGCGCACGCCGTCTCCAGGTGTGCGAGTTCTCCATCCAGGGCAACCGCTGGGAGGCGGACAAGATCCGCAACCTGTACGACGGGGTGGAGACCGCCACCGGTGCGGACTTTGCCATCGGCTCCATCAGCACCAAGACCGACCCGGGCGTGTACAAGCCGCCGGTGGACCCCAACACGGTGAACCAGATTTCGGACAAGGAATCGTCGCTCGCGGTGCGCTACGCCAACCTTCCCGACAGCACCCAGTTGCGCATCCTCAAGCGCTTCGCGGGGGCGGGGCTGAACCTGACCCTGTACCGCGACCTGAACTTCTGGGTCCACACCGACGAGCTGCGCGACAGTGTGGAGTACTACTTCCGCATGGCGACCAACGAAGACAACTACTACGAGGTGCAGGTGCCCTTCACCGGCGAGTACTACAACGAAACCGGCTGGGCGCTGGTGCAGATCAAGCTCGCGGATCTCACCAACCTCAAGTTCGAGCCGTCCGACAGCGTCGTGACGGGGTCAGCCACCGACTTTGGTGACCCGAGCAAGGTCTACCCGGTGCTGATGCGCGGACTGCCCAACCTCAACGGGGTACGCTTTCTCTACGCGGGGGTGCGCAACCGCAGCAACTCGATTCCGCAGAGCGGCGAGATCTGGATGGACGACATCTATGTGGGCGACGTGCTGCGCGACTTCGACCACTCGGAGCGCGTGAGCGCCAACCTGAGCGTGGCGGGCGGTGCCATCAGCCTGGGTGGCAACTGGGCTCGCACCGGTGCGGACTACCGCGGACTGCGCCAGACGCGCGGCAGCGGTGTGGACCAGACCGTGTTCGGGCTGAACGCGCGCACCGACCTGCAGTACTTCCTGCCCCTGGCGGGGTTTTCGATTCCGGTCTCGGGCAACTACTCGCGCAATCGCTCGCTGCCCAAGTATCCCCCCAACAGTGACACCGAGATCCAGGATCCGGCGGTGCAGGACAGTCTGCGAACCGAACGCGTCGCGCGCGGGTTCACCACCTCGCTCACCCGGCGCGTGCAGTCGCAGAACTTCCTGATGCGCTACACCTTCGACCGCATCAAACCAACATTTTCCTACAGTGATCAGCGCGGAATCAGTCCGTCGGTGCGCGACACCACCACCAACATGGCGGGCTCGGTTTCTTACCAGCTCACCTGGTCGGGCGACAAGACCCTCCCGCTGTTCGGAAAGAACCGCATTCGGTGGTGGTTCAACTCGATCGACCTTTCGTCCAGCGCGAACCGGCAGACCTCGACGCGCTGGACCCTGCGAACCGGGGAGTTCCGCAGGGAACCCTACCAGTACAACGCGTCGCTGCGTAACCAGGGCAATATTCGCTACAACCCGTTCCGTTCGCTGGAGTCGAACTTCGGCGTGGCCATCTCACGGGATCTGGGGTTGCCGCACGACTGGCAGGGGGTCAACGTGGGTACGGAGGTGGGGCGCAGCAACAACCTGCGCGTATCCTTCGTCGCGCCGCGCTGGCCCATCGTGCGCCTGGTGGAACCCACCGTCGAGGTGCTGTCGAACTACAACGAGGATTCGAGTCCCAACGTGCGCCGCGAGGGCGATCCCAGCGGGACCCGCAACGTCAACGCGTCGCGCAACGACACCGGGCGCCTGCGCTTCGACCTGAGCAAGCACGTCACCACCCTCTACAAGTGGCTGGGGTGGGATCCTGCGGCGGTGACACCGCCGCCCGGTGGCGGTTCCGCCGTGCCGCCCGGCAACGCGCCGCCGTCCGGCGGCGGGCAACCCGCGGGACAGGGAGGCACCGGCGAGGCGGAGGCCGATACCACCGCCCAGCAACCGGCCCGGCCGCGCCCCGGGGTGGGCAGCGCGGTGAAGGGGTTCGGGCGGATCTTCACCCGCTTCCAGCCCATCAGCGCCAGTGTGCAGCACCGGCTCAACTCGAGCTACGCGCGCATCCCCGACCGCCCGGACCTCGCCTACCGGCTGGGCGCGAGTACCGCCAGCGGCGTGATGAAGGACGGCGAGTCGCTGGACACGCCCGACACGCGTCGCGAGGAGTTGAGCTACAACGTGAGCAGCAGCGTGCGGCTGATGGAGAAGCAGAACGGCCAGACCATCGACCTGCAGGCGCGCTATGCGCACGGCACCAGCGACAGCGACTTCCGCGAGAGCCAGACGCGCGCCACCAACAGCACCTGGCCCGACCTGCAGCTCAAGTTCGACAATCTGCACCAGTTCGGGCCGCTGCGGCCCATCCTGGCCGGCGGCGAACTCACCCTCGACTACCGTGAGACCCACAACGAATCCGGCACCAAGGGGCAGCCGGCCACGGTCATCGCGGAGACATCCACCATGTCGCCCTCGCTGCTGTTCACCTGGAAGAACGACCTGACCTCGACGCTGGGTGTCGCACGCTCGCAGAATTCCAGCGAAACACGCGGATCGAAGACGGTGACCAACAGCTTCTCGGTTACACTGGACCTCCGGAAGAACTTCCGTGCCGGCGGCAGCATCGGTCTGTTCGGCAAGGACATCAGTTTCAAGAACCAGTTGGAGTCCACCCTGAACATTTCCTATTCAAAATCGGGCGGCGAGCGATTCACCCCGGGTGCCACCACGGGAACGCCGATCCCCGCCACCACCAACATCCGGGTGGGGCCGCGCGTGACGTACACGTTCAACACCAACATCAACGGGAGCGCGTTCATCGACTACACCCGCGCCTACGCCGAGGCGCAGGACCAGACCATCACCACCTTGCGCCTGGGCATTTCGGCGGTCATCAACTTCTGATCGCAATGGGGGACGCATTGAACATGCCGCGTGTGTTTGTGGTTGCACTGCCGGCCGCCGGCCTGGTGGCCGCTGGCCTGCTGGCGGGTGGTTGCGCGGCGAAGGAGGTCCCCGCCTTCTCCGCCGACAGCGCGCTGGTGCACGTGGAGCACCAGGTGGCGCTGGGCCCGCGCGTGCCCGGCAGCCCGGCGCGCGATGCGGCCGCGCGCTACCTCGCGCGCACCCTGGAGCGCCACGGGGCCAGCGTGTCGTTGCAGGCCTTCGAGGTCGACGACCCCTACCGGCCCGGCCGCCTGCGGCTCATCAACATCATGGGCAGCTTCGCGCCCGACCGCGGACGCCGCCTCATGCTCGCCGCGCACTACGACTCGCGCCCCTGGGCCGACCAGGAAGCCGACTCCACCCTGTGGACCACGCCCATCCCCGGCGCGGTGGACGGTGCGGTGTCGACGGGCATCCTGCTGGAGGTGGCCCGTGTGGTGGGCGCACGGCTGCCCGCGGACATCGGGGTGGACGTGGTGCTCTTCGACGGGGAGGACTACGGCAAGGAGGGCGACCTGCAGTACTACCTGCTGGGCTCGCAGGGCTTCGTGGCGCGCGCCGCCGGGTACCGGCCGGTGGCGGCGATCCTGCTGGACATGGTGGGAGGCCGCGGCACGCGCGTGCAGCAGGAGGGCTTCTCGCGCCAGCGCGCGCCCGCCCTGGTGGATTTCGTGTTCGGGCGCGCGGCCGCGCTGGGCCTGGACTACTTCGAGCCGGTCGAGGGAACCCCCGTCTACGACGACCACGTGCCGCTGCTGCAGGCGGGCTATCCCGCCATCGACCTGTTCGGCTACGGCTACGGCGCCTGGCACACGCTGGGGGACGACCTCGACCAGGTGGACGCCGCCCGCGTGGCCGACGTCGGAACCCTGCTCCAGAGCATCATTTACGACTTCAGCTACCCCGCCCGCTGAGCCCGCCCCCGGACCCGGGGGGCGGTCAACCCCCTCCTGTGGCGCCCCTTGCGCCTGTGGCCACTTTTGTGGTACGTTGCCGATGAGTGTTGTGAGCGACCGAGTGGGCGGGTGGTCTGCCCACTTTTTTGTTGCCCGCCGCGGACCGGAATCCCCGGTCGGATCATGAAAGAAGCGGAACTGGAAAAGGTGATCGCGCCGGAGCTCGAACTGCTCGGTTTCGAGTGCGTCAAGCTCGAGGTGGTGGGCGGCGCGCGCAGCCCCATCCTGCGTATTTTCATCGACAAACCCGGCGGGGTGACCGTGGGCGAGTGTTCCTTTGCGAGCCGCACCATCGCCATGATGCTGGAGCGGGACGAACCGTTTCCCGGCCGCTACCTGCTCGAGGTGTCCTCGCCGGGCAGCAACCGCCCCCTGGTCAGGGAGGAGCACTACCAGCGCTTCGCCGGCCAGGAGGCCAAAGTGGTCGTGGAGCGCCCCGGCGAGGGGAGAATCACGTATACAGGCACCATCCGTTCCTGTATAAACGGAGTTCTGACCCTCGATATCGACGGCGGAGAGATTTCGCTCGCACTCCATGAGGTGGCGCGCGCCAACCTCGTCAATCAGGAATACAAGATCGACAAGAAGCGAGAAAAGGACCGGCGTCCGTCGCGCGCGGCGTGGCGCAGAGGTGAAGAGTAGATGAGCATCCATTTTGCAGAAGCGTTCAACCAGCTCATTCGCGAGCGCAGGCTTGACCGGGCGACCCTCCTGGACACGCTGACCCAGGGTTTTGCCTCCGCGGTTCGCCGCAAGTACGGCCCCACCGCGGAGGTTCGCATCGACGAGGATGGACACGGCGGCATCGAGTTGTTCCTCGTGCAGCACGTGGTGAAGGAAGTCGAGGACGACAGTCTGCAGATTTCCGTCGAAGACGCCCAGGAGTACGCCGACGGTGCGGAAGTGGGCGACGTGATCGAAATCAACCTCCCCTTCGAGGAGTTCGGCCGCAACGCCATCCAGGTCACCAAGCAGATCCTCATGCAGAAGATCCGCGAGTTCGAGCGCGACCGCGTCTTCGAGGAATACAAGGACCGCACCGGCGAGATCGTTTCCGGCAGTGTGCAGCAGATCGACCGCACCGGCATCCTGGTCAACCTGGGCAACGCCGAGGCGTTCATGCCCAAGAAGGACCAGATCCGCCGCGAGCGCTACAACCAGGGTTCTTCCATCCGTGCCGTCATCATGAAGGTCGACAAGGAAGCCAAGGGGCCCATGATCACGCTGTCGCGCACCAGCCCCGAGATGCTCAAGGTGCTGTTCACGCAGGAAGTGCCGGAGATCTACGAGGGCCTGATCGAGATCAAGAGCATCGCCCGCGAGGCGGGCGGCCGCTCCAAGATCGCCGTGTATTCGCGCGACGACCGCGTGGACGCGGTGGGCGCGTGCGTGGGCATGAAGGGCTCGCGCGTGCAGGCCGTGGTCAACGAACTCTCCGGCGAGCGCATCGACATCGTGCCGTGGAGCGACGACGTATCCACGTTCATTTCTCGCGCGCTTTCGCCGGCCAAGATCACGCAGGTGCGCGCCGACCTGGAAACCAAGTCGGTGATGGTCGTGGTGGACGAAGACCAGCTCTCACTGGCCATCGGCAAGGAAGGGCAGAACGTGCGCCTGGCGTCGCGGCTCACCGGCTGGCAGATCGAACTGGTCTCCAATCGCGAGCTCGAACAGCGCCAGCGGCTGCAGGAGCAGCTGTTGATGCCCATCGAGGAAATGGTGGGTGTCAGCGACAAGATGGCCGAGAAGCTGCGCGAGGCGGGCATCAACTCCGTGCAGAAGCTGATTCGCACGCCGCTGCCGGTGCTGCTGGAGATCCCCGGCTTCGGCGAGAAGACCGCGGAGAAGCTGCTGGAGACCGCCAGCGGCACCGTGAAGGAGCTGGAGCGCGCGCTCGAGGAACTCATCCGCAAGGAGAACGAGGAGCGCGAACGCGAGAAGCTGGCCGAGAAGCCGCTTTTCGACGAGGCGATGCTCAACGCGGAGGAAGCGGCTCCCGAGGAGGAGCCGGTGAAGCTCACCGAGGAGATGCTCTTCCGCGACCCGGCCGAGGTCGAGGCGGAGGAGAACGCCGAATCCGAAGCGGCCGCCGCCTCGGCGGAGAGCGCGGATGCTCCCGCGGCACCGGCGGCGGAGGAGAATGCCGCACCTGCGGAAACCGTGGAAGCGCCCGCCGCGGCAACGGAGAGTTCGGATGCACCCGCAGAGGACCAGCCGGACCGGAAGGACACGAACGAGTAAATGCGGATTCACGAGCTGGCAAAGAAGTACAACGTCTCGAGCGAAGAGCTGATCGCGCTCCTGAAGCAGTCCGGGCACGAAGTGTCCAACCACATGAGCGCGGTTGACTACGACATGCTCGCTGCTCTCGACCGTCACTTCTCCTGGTCCCATACCGCCACGAAGAAGCCGGCCAGGAAGACCGCCGCCAAGAGCAAGGCGGCCAAGGCGACCGAGGCCGCGGCTGCCGCTCCGGCCAGGACGAAGGCCAAGGTCAAGCTGGTCAAGGCCCGTGTCGTCAAGGCCGAGCCGGCCGAGGCGCCCGCCGCGGAGGAAAAGCCCAAGGCGCGGCTGGCCAAGTCCAAGACGGCCAAGGTGGAAGAGGCCGCTCCCGCGGCCGAGGCACCGCCGGCGAAGACCGCCACGTCCGCCCGGGAAGCGGCCGTGGTGGAAACGAAGAAGCCGGCTCCCGCCAGGGCGGAAGAGAAGGCGCGTCCGAAGAAGGAAGAGAAGCCGGCCCGCAAGGCGGGCAAGGGCAAGACGCACACCGTAGCCCCCGAGGAACCGGCCCGGGAAACCCCGCAACCGGCCGCGGCGAGCGGAGCCACGCTCACCATCGACGAGCCCGAATGGCGCGGACGCATCATCGAGGAGCCGCGCAAGCAGAACCGCGAGGCTGAACAGGTGCGCGAGAGCGTGCGCCGCCGCATCGCGGAAATGGAAACGACGCGCAAGACCAAGCGTCGCAAGACCCGCACGACGCCCGCCGAGCCCACCGACCTCCCGCCGGTTCGTGTCCAGGAAGGTGTCACCGCGGGCGACCTGGCGGCGGCCTTCGAGATGAGCGTCGACGAGTTGATCGCGCGCCTCGCGCGCCTCGACGTGGAGGCCTCGCCCAACAAGGAACTCTCGCGGGACAACATCGAACTGCTCGCCGAAGAGCTGGAGCGCCCGGTCGAAATCGAGGCGGTCTACGGCGAGATGCAGCTCAAGCACGCCGCCACCATCGACCCCGCCAAGCTGGCGCCGAGGGCGCCGGTGGTGACGGTGATGGGGCACGTCGACCACGGTAAGACCTCGATCCTCGACTACATCCGCAAGGCCAAGGTGGCCGCGGGTGAAGCCGGCGGCATCACCCAGCACGTCGGCGCCTACGAGGTGGGAACGGGCACCGGCAGGATCACCTTCATCGACACACCCGGCCACGAGGCGTTCACCGCCATGCGCGCGCGCGGCGCGCGCTGCACCGACATCGTGGTGCTGGTGGTGGCGGCGGACGACGGCGTCATGCCGCAGACCATCGAGGCCATCAACCACACCCGGGCGGCAGGCGTGCCGATGATCGTGGCGGTCAACAAGTCCGACCTGCCCGGCGTCAATCCCGCCCAGGTCAAGCAGCAGTTGATGCAGTACAACGTGCTCACGGAGGACTTCGGCGGTGAGGTGGTGGCGGTGGACGTATCCGCCAAGACCGGCCACAACATCGACAAGTTGCTGGAGATGATTCTGCTGCAGGCGGAGCTGGGCGACCTCAAGGCGGACCCCACCGCTTCTGCGCAGGGTGTGGTGGTCGAGGTGCGCAAGGAGGAAGGGCGCGGCATCCTGATTACCGTGCTCGTGCAGCAGGGTACGCTGAAGGTGGGCAACGTGTTCGTGGTGGGTAACGAGTGGGGCAAGGTGCGCTCCATGTTCGACCACGCCGGGCGTCCGCTGCGCGAGGCGGGACCGTCCAAGCCGGTGGTGGTGCTCGGTTCCAACGGCATGCCCGAGGCGGGCGACGAGTTCATCGGCGTCAAGGACGAGCGCGAGGCGCGCGAAGTCGCCAGCAAGCGCCAGCAGGCCATTCGTACGCGCGAACTGCAGCCCACCAAGGCGCTCACGCTGGAAGACCTCTACGCGCAGATCCAGGAGGGCGACGTCAAGGAGCTCTCCCTGGTCATCAAGGCCGACACCAATGGTTCGGTGGAGGCCTTGCGCGACAGCCTCTCGCAGCACAGCGTCGAGAACGTCAAGGTGAACGTGATTCACGCCGCGGTCGGGTCGGTATCCGAGTCCGACGTGCTGCTGGCGGCCAATTCGGGCGGTATCATCATCGCATTCAGCGCCAAGGTGGCGCCGAAGGCCAAGGAGATCGCCAAGCTCAAGGGCGTGGACATCCGCAGCTACCGCATCATCTACGAGGTGATGGACGACGTCGACAAGGCACTCAAGGGAATGCTGGAGCCGATTTTCGAGGAGCGCGTACTGGGCCGCGCGGAAGTGCGCAAGCTGTTCAAGGTCTCGCGGACCGGCACCATTGCCGGCTGCATGGTGGTCGATGGCAACGTGACACGCAGCGCGCAGGTTCGTGTGTTGCGCGCCGAAGAGGTCGTCTTCACCGGGCGCCTCGCATCACTCAAACGCTTCCAGGACGACGTCAAGGAAGTCGCGCAGAATTTCGAGTGCGGCATCGGGGTGCAGGGTTTCGACGATCTGCACGAGGGCGATATCATCGAGGCGTTCGTCATCGAGGAGAAGGCGCGGGTATTCTAGTCGCGGGTGCGCCGTGCCCGCGCCGGGCGCGACATGTTCGTCAAGCTTCTCACCGTCGATCTGCTGATCCCCGGCTGTTCTTCATTGAAAGAAAAGCGCTACGTGCTTTCGAGCCTCAAGGCGAGGCTGCGCAGCCGTTTCAATGTTTCCGTCGCCGAGGTGGATTTCCAGGACAAGTGGCAGCGCAGCATGCTGGCGGTGTCGCTGGTGGGAACGGATCACGGCACGCTGGACGGTGCCTGCGCGAAGGTGCGCAACTTCATCGAGAACGACCGCCGGGTGACGGTGGCGGATACGATGGAGGAGTTCAGGTAGTCAGGTGAAACTGTCTGGCAGAATACAATGAAGAAATCACACCATAGAATCGAGCGCGTCAACGCGGTCATCAAGGAGATCCTGAGTGAGATCGTGCTCAAGGACGTCAAGGACCCGCGCGTGGGGCTCGTTACCGTTACCGGGGTCAATACCGCGAAGGATCTCTCCGCCGCGCGCGTGTTCTTCAGTGTGATGGGCGACGAGGCGCAGCGCCAGATCACCATGAAGATCCTGCGCAGCGCGTCCGGCTACATGCGCCATACCATCGCCCGCGAGCTGGACGTCAAGGTGGCGCCGGAGCTGCGCTGGGTTTACGACGACTCTCTCGACCGCGCCTTCCGCATTGACCAGGTCCTGCACGAGGCCGAGGGCGCCGCGCCCGAAACCGCGGACGCAGCGCCGGAGCCGGACACCCCGGACGACGGGGAAGCGGAATGACCAACCGCTTTGAGAACCGCGTGTTCGTCATCGACAAGGCCATCGGCCCCACGTCGTTCGATATCGTCGCGGCCATGCGCCGCGTGACCGGCCTGCGCAAGGTGGGCCACGCGGGCACGCTGGATCCGCTGGCGCGCGGCGTGCTGCTGGTGTGCACCGGTACCGCCACGCGCGCGGTGGAACACTTCATGGACCTCGAGAAGGAGTATCAGTTCGACGTCCGCCTGGGTGTGGAAACCACCACCCTCGACGCCGAGGGCGACGTGGTGCGCGAGGCGCCGGTGCCGGAAGGGCTCACCCGGGAACTCCTGAATACCGCCGCTGCGTCATTCGTGGGGCCGTACGCGATGACCCCGCCCGCCTACTCGGCCATCAAGCGCAAGGGGCGGCGACACTACGAGCTGGCGCGGGCGGGCGAGGAAGCGCCCGTCGAACCGCGCCAGGTCACCATCTACGGCTTCGAGGTGCTCGCGGTGGAACTGCCGCTGGTGCGCTGCGTGGTGCGTTGTTCGCGCGGCACCTATGTGCGGTCCCTCGCGCGCGACTTCGGCGCGCGGCTGGGGCTGCCGGCTTCGCTCACCACCCTGGCGAGAACGCGCATCGGCGCGTTTGCAATCGAGGACGCGTTTCCCTCCGAAAAGCTCCTGCCGGATGGTCCCGAGCAACCGGCGGGTCTCGCGCTGGAGGACGCGCTTTCCTTTCTGCCCGGCGTGGTGATCACCGAGCGTGCGGGTCGCATGCTGCAGTTCGGGATGTCGCCGCTGCGCCAGGACGTGGTGGAGACCATCGGCTCGCCGCGACACGGCGCCATGCGCGTGCTGGGCGAAGACGGAACCTTGCTCGCGGTGGGCACGCGTGATTCCGAGCGCCCCCGCGACCCGTTGCGCATCTGCGATTCCTTCCGTCTCTACGTGGAGTCCGCCGGCAGCGCGCCCGCCAGTGCGCGGCCGCGCGTCGAGGGCTGACCGCGGGGCCGCATGAGAGTCGCACGCAGCCTGGAAGAACTCGCCACGCAACGCCCGGTCCGCAGCGGCGTGACGCTGGGGGTGTTCGACGGCGTCCACTGCGGGCACCAGCGCATCATCGAAGAGCTGATTGCGCGCCGCGACCTCGGACACGTGGAGAGCGCGTGGGCGATCACCTTCGATCCGCATCCGGTGCTCGTCACCCACTCGCTCGCCGCCCCCGCGCTGCTCACCACCATCGACGAGCGCCTGGAGCTGCTGGGGCGGATGGCGCTGGACGGCGTCTTCGTCCTCCCCTTCGACGAGACCACCGCGCACATGAACTACCGCGATTTCATCCAGCGCTACTTCCTGGACGCGATGGACATGCGCGAGCTGGTGCTGGGATACGATTGTCACTTCGGCCACAAGCGCGAGGGGAGTCCCGAGCGGGTCATGGAAGAGGGGGCCCGCCGCGGTTTCGCGGTGAAGGTGGTGCCGGCCGTCAACCTGGAGGGCGAGGTGGTTTCCAGCACCACCATACGTGCCCGGCTGCTGGGTTCGGACCTGGAGCGTGCCAACCAGCTGCTCGGCCACCCCTACCTCGTGCGCGGGCGCGTGGTGGAGGGGGAGGGCCGCGGGAGGGACCTCGGCTTCCCGACCGCCAACCTGCAGATCGCCGACCCGGGCAAGCTGTGGCCGCCGGCCGGGGTGTACGCGGTGCGGGTGGGCTGGCGCGGCTGGATTCATGAAGGGATGATGAACATCGGGCGGTCTCCCACCATCAAGCGGGGCAGCCGGGACGAGATCGAGGTGCATATCTTCGATTTCGACAACCACCTCTACGGCGAGACGCTCTCGGTGTACTGCGAGGCCTTCCTGCGTCCGGAGCACAAGTTCCCCACGGTGAGCGCCCTCATCGAGCAACTCGCCGCGGACCGCAACGCGGCCCGCGAGCGCCTGGGTGGCTCCCCGTGACGCCCCGGCACCCGGCGGCGCCCGGGGCGCGGTTATTGCCCTTTACACCTCCGGGGCCGTGTGCTAGCGTCCCGAAGTCTGACGGCTGGTCTTCATCCGGCTGTCGCCATCGTGTCGCGTACCGATGTACGAGGAGGTGATCAGACGATGGCAATGACTCCCGATCAGAAGCGGGACATAATCGAGAAGTACAAGCTCCACGACAAGGACTCCGGGTCGGCCGAAGTTCAGATAGCTCTCCTCACTGAGCGAATCCGGATGCTCACCGATCACTTCCAGGTGCACAAGAAGGACCATGCGTCCCGGCGAGGCCTGTTGAAGCTCGTTGGACGACGTCGCAAGCTCCTGGACTATCTCAAGAACCAGAAGATCGAAAGCTACCGGGAAATGCTGAAGCAGCTCAACCTGCGCAAGTAGCCCTCACGGGCTGCTGCGCGGTGTTGGCCGCGTCTTGTCGACGCGCCTCGTTTGCGTTTGTCTTCGTTAGACTCTAAGGCAGGTTTGTTTCAAAGATGACGACTCATACAGTATCGAGAACGATTAACGGCCAGAACTACACCATCGAGACGGGCCGGATGGCCAAGCAGGCCGACGGATCCGTTGTGGTCCGCATGGGCGACACGATGGTGCTGGTGGCCGTGGTGGCGGCGCAGAAGAAGACGGATCGCGACTTCTTCCCGCTCACCGTCGAGTACCGCGAGAAGTTCTACGCCTCCGGGCGCATCCCGGGTGGCTTCTTCAAGCGCGAAGGGCGGCCCGGCGAGCGCGAGACGCTCACCGCGCGCCTGACCGACCGGCCCATCCGGCCGTTGTTCGACAAGCACTTCATGTGCGAGACGCAGGTGATCGTTCAGCCGATCAGCTACGACGGGCTCAATGCCCCGGATGTGCTCGGGTTGGTGGGCGCCTCGGCGGCGCTGGCCCTGTCCGACATCCCGTTCAACGACACCATGTCCGGTGTGCGCGTGGGCCGGATCGACGGCCGGTTCGTCGTGAACCCCACCACCGAACAGATGGAGTCGAGTGACATCGACGTCATCGTGGCCGGCACCGACGACGCCGTCATGATGGTGGAGGGCGCCTGCAAGGAGGTCAGCGAAGAAGACATGCTGGCCGCGGTGCGCTTCGCGCACGAAGAGATCAAGCTCTTCAACAAGATGCAGCACGACCTGGTGGCCAAGGCCGGCGCCAAGACCAAACGCGTGGTCGAGGTTCCCGAGCGCCTGGCCGAACTGGACGGCAAGATCGAGAAGCTCTTCTCCGACCAGATCAAGAAGGCCCTGGTGATTGCCAAGAAGCTCGACCGGCAGGACGCGCTCAAGGCCATCCACACCGAGGCCGCGGCCATGTTCCAGCTCGACTACCCCGAGAAAGAGGCGTACATCGCCCTCGTCCTCGAGGAGATCGAGAAGAAGCTCATGCGCCACATGATCCTGGACGAGGGCCGCCGTCTCGACGGACGCGGCACCACCGACATCCGGCCCATCACCTGCGAGATCGGCGTTCTGCCGCGCGCGCACGGTTCGGCCCTGTTCACACGCGGTGAGACGCAGAGCCTGGTCAGCACCACGCTCGGCACCACCGAGGACGAGCAGATGCTCGACACCATCGAGGGTGAGAGCTGGAAGCGCTACATGCTCCACTACAACTTCCCGGCGTTCTCGGTGGGTGAGACGGGTCGCTTCGGCGGGCCCGGCCGCCGCGAGATCGGCCACGGTGCCCTCGCCGAGCGCGCCATCCGGCCCATGATCCCGGAGAAGAACGATTTCCCCTACACGATCCGCATCGTGTCGGAGATCCTCGAGTCCAACGGATCGAGTTCGATGGCATCGGTGTGCGGCGGCAGCCTGGCCCTGATGGACGCCGGCGTTCCCATCCCCAAGGCCGTCGCGGGTATCGCGATGGGCCTCGTGATCGAGGGTGACCGCGTGGCGGTGCTGAGCGACATCCTCGGCGCCGAGGACCACCTGGGCGACATGGACTTCAAGGTGACGGGCACCGCGCAGGGCATCACCGCCTTCCAGCTCGACACCAAGATCGCGGGCATTTCCGACGCGGTCATGATGAAGGCACTGCACCAGGCCAAGGTGGGGCGCTTGCACATCCTGGAGGTCATGAACCAGGCCATCTCGACGCCGGCCAAGGACATCTCGCCGTTTGCGCCCAAGATCACCACCATCACCATCCCCACCGACAAGATCCGCGAGATCATCGGCCCGGGAGGCAAGGTTGTGAAGCGCATCCAGGAGGAGTCGGGTGCCAAGATCGAGATCGAAGACGACGGAACCGTCCGCGTGATTGCGGTGAACACGGAGAGCGCGGAAATCGCGCTCACGCGAATCAAGGAAATCACCGCGGAGCCGGAAGTGGGCGCGATCTACGAGGGCGAGGTGCGGAGCATCCTTCCGTTCGGCGCATTCGTGCAGATCATGCCCGGCCGCGACGGCCTGCTGCACATCTCCGAGATCGCCTACCGCCGCCTCGAGCGCGTGGAGGAGGAACTCCAGGTGGGCGACCTGGTCAAGGTCAAGGTCCTCGAGGTCAACGGCGACGGCAAGGTTCGCCTGAGCCGCAAGGTCCTGCTCGAGAAGCCGGAGGGCTACGTCGAGGAGGAGCGGCACGAGCGCCCGCGCCGCGAAGGCGGCGACCGCGGCGGACGCGGCGGCGGACGCGGACGCGAACGGTCGCGGCGCTAGTCACCCCGTTCCCCGGGAACGCATCAGCGGCCCGCCCGCAGGATCTACTCCCGCGGGCGGGCGCAGTTGTTTACAGGGCGCGATGGGCCCATCGCGCGGAGCAACCTCATGAAGTATTCACGCAAGGCCAACAAGATCGTGCTGCCCGGCGGGCTCACGATCCTCCACGAGAAGAACCCCGTCTCCAAGGCGTTCTGCATGGGCGTATGGACGCGCACCGGCGCGCGCGACGAGAAGCCGCGCGAGGCGGGTTTGTGCCACTTCCTGGAGCACATGCTCTTCAAGGGAACCGCCACCCGCACCGCCAAGGACATCTCCCAGGAGATCGAGAAGATCGGCGGCTCGCTGGACGCCTTCACCACCAAGGAGACCATGGCCGTCTACGCGCAGGTGCTCGAGAGCCGGCGCGAGGTCGCCTTCGACCTGATAGCGGACATGCTGGCCCACTCGAGTTTTGCGGACGAGCAGGTGGCGATCGAGCGCCAGGTGGTGATCGAGGAGATCGGCGACGTCGACGACGCTCCCGACGACTTGATCCACGAACTGTTCGCGGCCGAAATCTATCCCGCGCACCCGCTGGGCCGGCCCATCCTGGGGTCGCGCAGCACGGTGTCAAAGTTCCGCCGCGCCGACCTCGTGCGCTACGGCCGGCGCCTGTTCCGGGCCTCCAACCTGGTGGTAGCGGTGTATGGCAACATGGATGAGGAGGAACTGATTGTGGAGTGCCGCGAGCGCTTCCGTTTTCCCGAGGGGACGCTCGCGCGCGACACCACGCGCCTGCGCAAGCCGCACGTGGTGCGCAAGCACGTGCGCAGGAAGCTCCACCAGCAGCACGTGGTCATGGGGCGCCGGACGTTCTCGTTCCTCGACGAGCGCCGCTATCCGCTCATGGTGCTGAACGCGATGATGGGGGGCGGCATGAGTTCGCGGTTGTTCCAGAAGGTGCGCGAGGAGCTGGGGCTGGCCTACAACGTGTTCACGTACCTGGATCACTCGCGCGACACGGGGATGTTTGCCGCGTACATGGCGGTCAACCCCGGCAACGTCCGCAAGGCGATGAAGGCGGTGGCGGCGGAGTTCGCCGACGCGCGCAACGGCGGCCTGACCGCCGCCGAGCTGGACGACACCAAGGCGCACATCAAGGGGCGTATCCTGCTGGGGCTGGAGACCTCCACCTCGCGCATGATGCGTCTGGCGCGCAACGAGATCAGCTATGGCTACCAGATTCCGGAGCGCGAACTGATCGACCGCATCGACTCGGTGTCGCTGGACGACGTGCGCGCTCTGGCGCGCGACCTCTTCGACACCGGATCCTTCACGGCCATCTCGCTGGGGCCGTCGGCCGCGGAGGTATGATTAGCACTGCAGGTCTCTGGAGAACGAGATTCATTGCGCATTGAAGTGCGCCGCGAGATCATAGGCGTGGATCGTTACTGTGTCAGAGCCCTGCGAAGTTGATTCCCAGGCGCCGGGCTTTGACTCCATATGCAAGCCTATCATCGAGGCCTGCTGCCGAAGCGTGGCTTCCAGAGCTGCCCTGCCCCCCTTGACCACGACAAGAGTGCCCCGGGTGATATACATCCCGTCGGAGGAAGAGTCGTAGTCGCAGTCGAGTACGTGCCGGCCGAGCGATCGTCCTGCGTAGTCGAGCAGTTCGAACTCAAGCGTCGCTGCCTGCCCGGCGCCCGGAAGGCATGCCGTGGGCCTCGCGAGCAGCAGCGTGGGAGTGAGCGAGTGGACCGCGGCCACGCGAGGAACCTCATCCGGTGAACTGCCAACGGACCTGGCGAACTTCTTCAGTCTGTCCAGATCGTCCGGGTACTCCGGCAGGTCGATCGCCATCACCTCACCGTCG
>Ga0224510_10000014_pt1 | contig 141808 bp, 108 predicted proteins | sample SF_May12_sed_USG_FD_170161 | JGI IMG/M metagenome (GOLD analysis project Ga0224510, IMG submission 170161) | Sediment microbial communities from San Francisco Bay, California, United States - SF_May12_sed_USGS_4_1 | ecosystem: Environmental > Aquatic > Marine > Sediment | place: USA... | reverse complement strand
TACCGATGACTTTGACCTCGATAACCTCGGAGCACCCGCAAAACCCGCTACCGATGACTTTGACCTCGATAACCTCGGAGCACCCGCAGAACCCGCTACCGATGACTTTGACCTCGATAACCTCGGCGCACCCGCAGAACCCGCTACCGATGACTTTGACCTGGATAACCTCGGAGCACCCGCCGAACCCGCTACCGATGACTTTGACCTGGATAACCTTGGCGCACCCGCAGAACCTGCCGGAAAACCGGCCGCTGACGACTTTGATTTCGATAACCTCGACACAACGACCCAGGCAGGCGGCGACTTTGGCCTTGATGACCTGGAAACCGGGCTGTCTGATAAAACCGGGGACCTGGGTATGGACGACTTCTCGTCGGCTGCCGCGCCGGGCGGGGACGATTTCAGCTTTGACGATATGGCTCCGCCCTCGCTGGACGACGTCTCGCCCGAGGTAATTCAAAAATCCGCCCAAAAAAGCTTCGGGGATTTTGATCTTGCCGACGAACTCAACGAACTGGCCGACGAACAAAAGGAAAAAGAAATCTCCGACGAGCAACTAAGCTCCCTGCGCTATACTCTGAAGTCCTATTCGCCCCTGGTTCGTCAAAATGTCATCGACACGATCCTGGGGAACAAACTCGGCAAGGCCGACACCGGGGAACTGGTCAAAAAACTCGTGGCCGGAATTGGCGAAACCGAGGTTAAAAAATTTCTCGAAGATAAACTTGGCAAGAAACTTGCCGATACCGGCATAAAGAAAGAAACCGACCGAAAGGTCATCGTAACCAGGCCGCAATATACAGAGAAGGGCATCGCCGGCCGCAAAAGAATGGTTAGCCTTGCCAAATTTGCCATCATCGCGGTACCCGTTTTTTTACTCCTGGGCGGTTCCATCTACTATTTTGGCATTAAAAAATACCTGTATCACCGCGACATCAACAAGGGCAAGGAAATTATCCTCTCCCAGTCTTTTCTGAGTTCGGATACCCCCAAAGCCGAAAAGTATTTTGAGAAAGCCATCGAGAGATACCCCGGAAAGTCCGAAGCCTACCTGCAATTTGCCGACGCCTACCGCCGCCAGGGGTTATACGAAAATGCCTTTGAAAAACTGTTCGGAAAGATCTCGATTAACCCCGGTCAAAAGGCGATTCGTTTTGAGAACCGGGAAATCAATCGCGGAGAGGACTTCTGGAACGTTCTGCAAAAGGTCCCCATTATTCGCTACAAAGGAAAGGACCGGAAAATTCTGTACATCAACGATATTCCCTGGAAACTCCAAAAAAAGGGAGCCTACATATTGACCCACCTGGATCAAAAAAAGGACGAGGCCATCGTACTCTACGCCCTGGGTTCGTTTCATTCGTCCCCGGCCAGGAAATTTTCCCAGTCTGCCTACCGGAACAACCGTCTCGGCATTGACTACTACAACCGTATCCTGAATTTTAAAAGTTCTACGCCGATGTTTCAGCGCGAAAAATTTCTCTCAGCGGCCATCCTCGGCATCGGGGATATTTATTACCACAACGACGACTACAACAAGGCCCATGATTATTTTGAAAAGATCATCCGGAAAGATCCCTACGACGTCGAGGGGCAAACCGGGATGATGAAAAGCCTGATCAAAATGTACGAGTCTCCCAGTTACCAGACTTCCAACGACCCGCGGCTGATCATTCAACAACACAGCCTGATCAAACACACCTATAAAATCGAAAAAAAGCTGCCTCTTTATATGCTGGCCCGGCTTGCCAGGTTTTACATAGACCTGCCGGATAAAGACGACCTTCGCATTGAATACAACACCTCCCCTATCGACAAGGTCAACAACCGGACCCTGAAAAGCCGCGCCGAAGAGCTCCTCAACATCATGTACGCCAAAACGGACGAAGATATTTATGGCAACAAAATTTCAGGCAAGACGTTTGCCGAGGGCTACTATCAAAGGGGCCGGTACTTCCGTTATGTGGTAAAAGAATACCGCATGGCCATGACCCAGTTCGAATATGCCTTCAAGTATGACCCCAATCACTTCATGGCGTTAAACGACAGGGCCGAAATTCTCATGGAACTCAACGACTACGAGGGGGCCAAAAAGCACCTCCTTCTTGCCGAGGAAAAAATTTCCGATTCTTTCCAGGACAACCTTGGCGACCGCCCCGAAGACGAGACCCTCCTGGAAGCCGACCGGGGCGTCATTACCTTCAACCTGGCCAAGACCCTGTACCTCTCGCGGGTAAAAAACCTGGACTCTTCTCACGACTGGTTCCGTATGCAGGAAACCGAAAAGTTTGAAGAGTCGGGAGAATACGGCAAAGAGGCCCTGATCACGATGCTCGACCAGGTTGACATGTACCTCGACAAGGCCGAAAACCAGGGTCTGAAAAGCGACTACACCAGGTCGGAACTTGCCTATTATCGCGGCTGGATCAACTACGTAAAAAGCGACTACCCCGGGGCCCTGCTCAACTGGCAGTCGATTTCGCCAACCTGGAACGACAAAATGCCAAACCTGGAACTGGCCAAATCGTACGCTCTCTACTACATGGGAACCCGCAATAAAAAAGACCAGAGACGTTACATGGAAACGTCCCTCAGCCATCTCTATTACCTCCAGGGAAAATACGCCCCCCTGGCCGAAAAGATCGCGCGGCCCAACGAATCCAACAGAACCCATGAGACAATTTTTTCAAAAATGTCCATCATAGAAAACAACATGGGGGCCGTCTTCGAGATGATGGGCGAAGAGGAAAACGCCCTGAAGCACTACCAGAAATCCGTCGAATACTCGAAAAAAATAAACAAGGAAAATGAAATCGCCCAGCTCAATATACGGTTGTCTTTTAAAAGAATGGAGCTGGACGTTCATGAAAAATACCCCCTGATTATGGATTTTATATCGCCCTACCTGAAAGATAATGTCTTATGAAAAAAATAGTTTTTATTGTACTTTCGATGGTCGCCCTGACCTTTTCCATTTTATTTGTCGGCCTTAGCTACCGGGCGTCGCAGGTCCGCAAGGTGGAGAGGATCATGTGGCGGGTAACCGACCAGGTGGTTTCCGAGCTTGACGACGAATCGCTGGTTCGCCAGCTCTTCATGTTCTACCTTCGCCTCGATGACGAAAAATCGCTTAAAGAACTCATGCCCGGGTCGATCTTTATTCACACGAGAAATATCCCCACGTTTGAAAACGGCGAGGCAAACCTTTCGCTTTTAAACGCCGAGATTGAAAATATCAACAACGTTTACCGTCAAAAAAATCTACCGCGGCCCTTTTACGCCATCGACCAGGAAGGCGGGCGCATTCGCCGGATCCGGTCGGGTACGACCGACTTTCCTTCGGCCATGGCCGTCGCCGAAGCCTATACCCATACCGGGCAAAAGGACCTCCCGATGTTGACGGGTTTTTACACCTGTATGGAATTGCGCCAACACGGCATTCAGTGGAACCTCACCCCGGTTGTCGACGTCCAGGTTAACCCCGACAACCCGGTTATCGGCACAAGGTCGTTTGGATCTGACCCGAAACTCGTTGCCGAAATGGCCGGTCAATACGTCAAGGGACTTCAAAGCGCCCGCTGTATGAGCTCGGTAAAGCATTTTCCTGGCCATGGCGATACAACCAAAGACTCCCACTTCGACCTGCCCTATATCGACAAAACCATTGAAGAAATGAACAACGTTGAATTGTACCCGTACACGACGCTGTTTGGGGCAAAGCAGCAACCCTATGGCCTGATGAGCGCCCATATCATTTTTAACAAGGTTTCTCCCGAACCGGCGACCCTCTCCGGCGCCTGGCTGACGGACAAGCTTCGAACCCAATGGGGTTTTCAGGGCATCATCATAACCGACGACCTTGCCATGAACGCGATGAACATTTACCAGAAACGGGAGAAAATTGAAAACCTGGCGGTCAAGGCCTTTCTGGCCGGGGCCGACGTTTTGTTGTATTCGTTTAAAACAGGCGAAACCCAGGCCATGCTCGGCGGCTTTATCGAGGCGCACAAAAAAAATATCATTTCAAAAAAAAGAATTGTCGAATCGGCTCGCCGGATCATTTATCGTAAAATCAGCCTGGGCTTGATGGACCTCTACATCAAGGAACATATGGCGAAATGGTCCCCCGAACTTCAACAGGAAAGTGACCTGCTGCTTCGCCGTTCCAACGAGATTGAAACCAATATAAAAAACATCGAAAGCCAGCTTGCCAAAGTCGATTCGATAAACCAGTTTATTTCGAAAAACGCCATTAAAACCATCGCCGGCAAACCCGAATCGGAAACCGACGTTGGCCGATACCCTCTCTTTACCGACGTCGCAGAATCTGACCCGGCGTATAAATCCATAAAAGAAAAGGCCGTCAAACTTTACAGCCTGCGGGCATTCTCCGAAAATCTCTGCGCCGAAAAATGCGTCCTGTTGCATACCACGAACCTGCCGCTGGAGAGAATCCTGGCAGGCCAGAAAACCAAACCCTGGATCGTCTACACCACCCAGAACCCTTACCCGGCAAATGTATTTTCAAGGTACCTGTCGCCTGCCGATATCCTGGTTTCGTCTTTTTCGGATACGCCGACGTCCAGGGCAAAGCTGATAGAAACGTGGATGGAAAACAAGATGCCGCCAAAATCTTCCGTCGCCTGGGAACGTTAATCCCCGGGGGCTTTCGAGCTCTTCAAATTTCCGGTAAAATTTTTTAAAAGGTCAATTTAAAAAGATCAACTTAACAAATCAGCGGGGAAGGTCGTCGGTTTCGCCCAACCCCTGGCGAATGACCACGGGGCTCTTTTCGGTCATGTCGATGACGGTTGAAAAGTGGTTTTCGCACGGGCCGGCATCGAGAATCCCGGTAAGCTGGTTTCCGTAAATTTTATCCAAATCTTCAGGGTATGTCAGACTTTCGCCGGGGGTATAAACCGATGTCCCCACCAGCGGAACCTTCATGATTTCCAGCAGGCCGTGAATCACGGGGTTGGTGATGACGCGAATGCCGACCGTCTTTTGCTTTGTGATGGCATAGTTGGGCAGGTTCTTTGACGCCTTGAAGATCAGCGTATAGGGGCCCGGCAGGTGCGATTTCATCCACCGGAAAATGGCATTGTTGTCCATGCGCATAAAATCGGAGGCGGCCGAAATGTCGCGGCAGAAAACGCTGATAACCTTCTGCTCGTCCATTTTCTTTAAAAAATAAATTCTCTCGATGGCTTTTTTTTGATCCATCGCGGCGCAGAAGGCGTAGACGGTGTCGGTCGGCAGAATGTAGATTCCCCCGCGGTTTAACCCGGCGGCGGTTTCTTCGAGAATTCTCTTCTGGGGATTAACGGGATGTATCGGGCTTAGCATAAAAATATTCTCACGGTTGAATCAACATGGCGTCGCCATAGGAGAAAAACCTGTAGCGTTTCTCAATGGCATGACGGTAGCACTTCATCAGCCGGTCCTTTTCCAGTAAACACGAAACGAGCATCAACAGGCTTGAACCCGGCAGGTGAAAGTTCGTAATCATGCCGTCGACCGAGGCAATCCTGTGCGGGGGGTGCAGGAAAAGACCGGTTTTGCCTTTGAGATGGTGATCGTATTTTCCCGATGTCATGATGTGTACGCTTTCGAGGACTCTTAATGAAGTGGTGCCGACGGCGTAAAGCCTATTATAGTCTTTCCTTGCCAGGGTATCGGCCAACTCCTGCGGCAGTTCGTATCGCTCCTCGTGCAACCGGCCCGTTGAAAAATTTTCCTCCCGCAGGGGGGCAAAGGTTCCGTACCCGACATCGAGGGTAAGGGATTCCAGGCGAATGTTTTTTTCTTTTAATTTCAGGAGAATGTTCGGGGTAAAGTGCAGCGATGCGGTCGGCGCGGCAACGGAACCGCCACTGGTCCCCGGGGTTTGATCGTAAAAGGGATTCTGGTAGGCCCGCCGGTCAATCGCCTCTTCCTCCCGCTGAAGATAGGGCGGTATCGGCATCTGACCAATTTTATAAAACATTTCGGCATCAAGAGGGGTGGACTCTTCCAGGAAGGTCCTGCCGTCATCGTACTTGTGCAGCGTAAAATATACGCCCTCGCCGGCTTCCGAAACCAGGATCTCGCCGTCTTTAAGCCTCTGGCGTTTCTTGATCAACACGCTCCAGCAGTTGTTTCTTGCGCCCGCGGGAGGATTTTCGCAAACCTCGAGAAAGACCGACTCGATTCTGGCGCCGGGTTTATTACCCGGACCGAGCCTGCGCAAAAAAATCCGCCTGGCCTCGACCCGCGTATCGTTTACCACCAGCAGATCGCCGTCTTGCAGGTAGCCGGGCAGGTCGTAAAAATGCCCGTCCTCGATATCGCCGCCGCTTCGGCTCACCCGCAAAAGCCGACAGGCGTCGCCAGGCTCAACCGGGTAGCGCGCGATCAACTCATCGGGCAGGTCGAAAAGGTATTCCCCCACCAGCGGGTCCACAAATCTCTGCATGGGAGCAAAACTTTCCGGTTTTACAGGTTGTATATCGCTTTTATAAGAAAGTACCTATTGTCGACGGAACTTCATGTTTAATGAAAATTTAAATAATTTACCAACGCGCCATTGCCCGGGATGCCGTGGCCAATCTTCAAAAATACCAACATCTTTTAATTTCCCAAATGCCTCGTTGATTTGCGTATCCTTCATAGTTTTATTCATCTTATTGGATATATTCTCAATTATTTCATTAAGTTTAAATGGCGTTTGCTCTCCGCTAAATTGATTTAAGAATTCTGAAATTAATTGCTTATTTTTACTTTTATCGTCATCAAACTGTATCATGAAAGCCAATTCATCTTTCACTTGCTCCAAATAATCAAGTGTAGCCGATTTATGTGCCGCAAAAATCAAGTCATCGGCAATTTTTCCATTTTCTACTGGCTGGCCTCTGTAAGGAGGGTTGATAATTGTTTTTGGTTCTGAAATTTTTGATATGAAACTATCGTAAACCCTCGGATAATAACTCAACCCCTCTTCCTGATCGGTTGTTCCGGATGCATCGGAAAAATATGTTTTTAAAAAACTTATTAAATTAATTTTATGTCTTTTAATCTTCTCCGGGAAAAACCGGTCAAGGTAATCCTTGCAAGCTTCAACCTTCAATAATTCGCCACCTTTAACCTTTTCCATATCAGCAGACATTGATTGAATTTCATTCTCAAATTTTTCTTTAAACCAATTATTACTATATATTCTTGTAAGTAAAAAATTTAATGCAGTCTGGCTATCCCAAAATAAATGAATATTTCTCCGGGCTATTTGCTGCTCCAGATTTTCGCCCCCATATTTCTTTAAATCTGTTCTTAAAAATAATCGAATTTTTATAGAGGTATTAATTCTATAATCATCTTGAATTGTTTTTAAAAATCGAAATAACGCCTCTATATACTTAACTATTAGCGCACCTGTAAACGCAGTTTCGACACCATCAATTAAATATCTTAAATCACCTCTTGATTTCTCAATAAAAGCATAACATTCTTCTGAATATTCTATACTCTCTGCCTTATCGACAAGAATTTTCCATTCTTTCAACTGGTCTACCCTATTGTTTGATTTAAGTGATGCAAGCAATATGCTCCACCAAAAATCCATAGGTTTGTGCTCAAATTTTTCAGAAAATCTAGCCACTTCGGGTAAGGATGATTGAATGCCATAATCCGAATCACCAGGGGCTAAAATAGCCATTTCATTTTTTTCCTCTATCAAGGCACGAAAAAGTCTAGTCTTCCCAGTACCTTTTCTACCAAAGATATAATTATAATTATCTCCCAGATTAAAAAGTTTATTGAGAGCATCTGTATGAATTAATATCCCGGCATCCTCTGCCCCGCTCGGACTAAGACTTGCAGGTTCACCTTGTGCCTTCTTTGGAACATTTGCCATTGTATTAAAATTCTTAGTACCGAGGCCGATTGAAAACCTTATCTGCTCGATAGCTCTTAATGTCTCATTATTTAAATCTACCTGCCCTGGTAATAATCTATTTCTATAATTTTGATCATAAGGCCATTCTACCCAAAGAGAATCATCCAGGAGCAATTGATCATCCAATTCATTCATACTGACCTTGGAATATTTTGCATCTTGAATAATTTGTAATAAATCTTCAATTTGATCACTATTTCTATGGCGATATATTTTCGAATCTTCTTCATCTGGACGATGTGATATGACAATCCCTGGAAATTCGGAATTCAAATTAAAAAGTAATTGTAAAAATTCCTTTGCAGTCTTCCATTGCTGGTCCAATTTACATAATACCGCAACTGGCCCTTTCATTTCTTTCATCCAAAACATTGGTGTAACGGATAATCCTGATCGATGGTCAAATAGAATAATATCATAATTTAGTTTTTGGGCCAGCTCCTTAATTTTAGTACTGATTTTTTTAATAACTTCAGGATCGCTACTTGCCTGAATAAGAAATGCGCTGAACTCAATATCCCAGTTTGAAATATCTGTTACCTCAGGCTTGCAAGCCAGTAAATCTACCCTCCCTAAACTATTCATTGTTATTGGATGATATACGGGAAAAGATGCAGGTGCTTCCCCTAAATAAATTCCTAATAAAGATTGATCGATTCGATTTGTTCTTTTGTTAAAAATCAAATCAAGAGAAGGAGCCTCTAAATCTGCATCGACAACAAGTACTTTCCAACCTATTTCAGCTAGAGAACATGCTAGAGTTGCAAGTACAGAAGACCGGGCCTGACCTCCTTTGTAACCGTAAAAATGTAAAAGCCTTATCTTACTCTCATCCATCAGGATCGGTTCCTGATTTGAATTCCAATCATAAAGTTGCGACAACCAATGCAGACCAGTTGATCGAATTGGATCTTTTCTTTCTATTTCATCGACGTACTGTATTGATATCATCCCGTGATTACACAATATCCGAAGTTGTGCGATACTAATCTTAAGAATTTCTGCCAACCACAATTCTTTATCTTCGTCTTCCAGAATCCCAGAAAGTTCCTCAGACTTGACATCCAAATAAATATAGGGATAACTAAATCGAATTTCAAATTCAAGTTTATTACTTTCTTTCAATTTATTAAGAGTGGTAATAAACTCTTTTACTGTTTTCATAAATATTTCCCTTTGCTTTTGGATATCTCTTTAATATCCTTTATAATTTCATATAACGCTTCCAAATCGCTATCGGTAGATCCACCCGGGTCATCTTCCTGAAAAATAAAATATCGTAAGTCAGGATATTTTTCCGGAGAAACTGTACCAATAGTTCCATCCACAGCAACACATTTTAATAAAGACAATGAGTTTTTTAACTGAATTGCTTTTGTTTTGTCAATTTCCTGCTCAATAATCGGGATAATATTATGCTTTATTCTTCTATCCCAAGTCCCGTTTTCAAGCAATTTATTTTTTATGGCGAGTTCAAAACCGATTAGACTATTATAGATATCCGGAAGATTGTTGCCGGACGACGATAAAAATAAATTTGCATTCTTTTTAAGGGGATTCATTTAATAAGCTCCCTTTGCTTGATCGGTCTTTATCATAAGGGTATATTTGACGAATAAAGGTATATAGAAAAGAAAAATCTTTCTATGCATACACGAAGCTTACCGATTTCTTCATATTCTCAAGAATATCGCACGACTTTAATCAATGTAACTCTTACACAAATATTACCCTGTACAAACTTTTTTAAATTACTTCAAGAATTATCTTCAAAAATATTTATATCCTATGAGCACACCCGAAACGCTGTTTGCAAAGTACCTGCAAAACCCTTTAACCCCCGAAGAAAAAGATTTTCTGCTGAAAAACAAAGACGCCTTGATACAAAACAACGCTTTTGAAAAAGAGCTTGCCTTTGGTACGGGAGGCGTTCGCGAGATCGTCGAACACGGGACCAACCGCCTCAACCGGTTTAACATCGCGCGACTGACCCTGGCGCTGGTCAGGACCGTACAGAAAAAATTCCCGGGCAAAAAAAACACGATTGTGATTGCCTTCGACTCGCGGCTCAGCTCGCCGGAATTTTCAAAACTGACATACAATATTTTAAAAAACAATAACATCGCCGCAAAGATTTTTCGAAACCCAACGCCGACCCCGCTGTTGTCGTTTGCCGTCGCCCATTTCAAAGCCGACGCGGGCATCGTACTGACGGCCTCCCACAACACCTCGCCGTATAACGGCTACAAGGTTTACGGGGACGACGGCGGGCAAATCGTCGCGCCCTACGATACGGCCTTTGAAGAAAACTACCTGGAGATTGACTACGAAAGCATGAGCCGCCTGGAAAACCTCTACGACGTTTCAGAACCCGACCATGCCGATGTCGTCGAGGAGGAAATTTACGACGCCTACCTGAAAAAAATCCGGCGGGAAGGTTTTATCACCCTGGCTGAAAAAAAACTCTCGATCTTGTACTCCCCCCTTCACGGTACCGGCGGCTGGGTCTTTAAAAAAATCTTCGCCGACCTGGGCTTCAGCAACTTTGCCCTGCTCGACGAACAGGCCCTGCCCGATGGAAATTTCCCGACGGTAAAAAGCCCCAACCCGGAAGAACCCGGGGCCTTTGAACTTCTCCTGAAAAAAGCCGGCGGGGGCAATTATGACATACTCCTGGCAACCGACCCCGACGCCGACCGCGTCGGCGTCGCCATAAAAAACCACGGAACTTTCACCCTGTTAACCGGAAATCAAATCTGCGTCCTGCTGTTTGACTTTTTAATCCGGAAAAAGAAAAACCTTCTCAAGGCGCCCTATGTCTGCAAGACCATCGTTACCACCGACCTGGTTACACAGATGGCGACCTTAAACGGCATCGCCGTTGTGGATGTTCTCACCGGCTTTAAAAATATCGCCGCGGCGTTAAACCGGGATCCCGAAAATTACCTCTTTGGCGGCGAAGAGTCTTATGGGTACCTGCCGGTAAACTGGATTCGCGACAAAGACTCGATCTCGTCGGCGCTTGCGTTATGCGAAATGGCAGAATCCGAAAACCTCCCGGAAACGCTCGACAATATCTATGTCAATTACGGTCTTTACCATGACCATGTCTTCAGCATTAAAATTTCAGGAGGAGACAAAGAACGTTCTGAAATCCTGTCAAGACTGGACAACCCGGCGGAGTTTATCGCCGCCCTGCCGACGCCCCGCAAACTTGTAGATATCCTGGATCTGCGAAACGACGATCAACAGCCGACGCTGGCGGAAAACCAAAACCTGAAGAAAAGTCTTGGCAAGGCCGGCGTGGTTAAATTTTTTCTCAGCCCCGACGCCTCGATCACGATTCGCCCTTCGGGAACCGAACCGAAAATAAAAATCTACATCGCGCTGAAAGCCCCCGCTCCTGTGGAAAAAAACTCCATCGAGGCCACCCGCCGGGAACTTGCCGCCGAGGCGATATTGTGGCAAAATGAAATTATCCGGCTGTTGAAGTAATTGTTAGTAGATAGCAACTACTTCACTTCGATGGTCTCGGAATCTTTGTGACCGACAGGGCCTTCGTACTTTAAAAACTCGTGGGTTTTGGCCGAATACCAGTAGTCGTAGGTGTAGGGCCAGAAAATGGACAATAAACCGCTGACCAACCCAGTCCGATATTTTAATGCCTCGACCGGCCTGCCGTTTACGACAATCTTTTCTTTACCGATAAACTTGAGATACATCTTCACGATTCTCTTTTCTTTACTTTGAAGAAGGTTAAATATAAACGGGTGATCGGCATCGGGTAAGATTTTTGAAAATACAAAAAACAAGGCGCCGTTACCATCGTATACGGGATCTTCTTTTTTGTACTCTTTTGAAATCGACCCCCGGGAAACGATCTTGCCGCCTGGTCCATCAAATATAATTTTCAGGTATTCCCTGTGGTTTTTATCGAAGTAACGCGTTTCCAGGATTTTCATTTCCGGCGAAAACCGGTTCAGGGAACTTTCGCCGGCGTCGTCAAAAAATTCGACCGTCGTTTCTGCCGGGCCCTGCGTTACCCGCATCTTCTGTATAACCTCGCCGCCCTTTCGAACGACCTTTAGTTGAACCTCGACCGCCTGGGGAAAAACCGATTGCTGCAAAATAAAAAAACTGACCAGTAAGTATATAACGCGCATGTGCTATCAATTTAAGTTCGATAAAGCTGTAAAGAAAAGTTCCCGTTATTTTACCCAGCGGAAAATTTCGTCGACGTTGGCGCGGGGCGAGACAAACAAAGCGCGGGGATCGGCCGGGTCGGGATAACCAACCGACATACCCAGGACGAGACGTTTATTTTCGCCAATCCCCAGAAAGCTTTTCACCTGGGCGGAATAGTCGGTTAAAAAAGCCTGGGGTACGGTGGCCACTCCCCGGCTGTGAAAACCGAGAATAACATTTTCAATAAACATGCCCATGTCCAGTAACGACCAGGGGCCCAGGGAAGCCTCCTGGTAAAAAAAGAGAGCCGCGGGGGCGCCGTAAAAATTATAATTGGCCTGCTTTGATTTTAACGCGGCATTTGTCGTCGGCTCTACCTTGAAGGCCCGGTTTCGTTTGTCCATCGTATCGGCAATTCTTGCGGCGATAACGTCCGGCCAGGCGGGCGGCTCGGGTATGTCGGGCTCAGGGGTTACCCCCTCTTCAAGCAGGCGGTTTAATATTCGGCTGAGCTCTTCTTTTTTTTGGCCGGCCACGGCGACCACCTCCCAGGGCTGGGAATTTTTATACGAGGGCGCGCGCATTGCGTCTTGCACTACCGAATAAACCAACTCGGACGAAACCTCTTTATCTGTAAATTTCCGGGAACTTTTTCTTGATCGTATGCAATCCTGCGTATCCATAAATTTCCTGTCGTTTTTTTATAAACTATTTTTAGCCAGGTGTGTTTTTTATTGCCGGCCAAACGATATGCCAAATCAATCTTTTTGTATCTGGGTGTAAAGGCTTTTGGCCATGTATAGCATAAACGCCACCGCCCCGACAAGAACCGCCCACAGGACATTGAGCTTGTTGAACAAAAAATTTCCCGAAGATGTCATGTCGCCTTTTACAATGGTGATTTTACCGGCCTGGGCCTGGCGTTTTTCCAGGGGCCTTTTTTCCCTTTCTTCTATCTGGGCAATGAGCCGGCCTACCTTGAAATCAACGCGGGTTAGCTGCGGGTTACCGTAGAGCATACGAAACGGCGGGTTTTCGGAATTCAGGAAAACCAACGTATGGGCAAACCAACCGAATTCCACAACGGGCGGGTTCTCCCATGCCTGACCGGCAACCTCAAATTTCCAGTAACGTTTCGAGGTCTCGCTGATTTCGATATCTTCGGAAGCGACATTTTTTTGACCGTTTTTATTATCGTTTTTATTACCGTTTTTATTACCGTTTTTATTACCAAAAGACATGTTGTAGACAAATACCTTTTTACAAAACTTCCATTCTTCTTTTTCGCTCGCCCGCGCATAAATATCGACGTCGCTGCCGCTGTTTACGGGCAACTTACTTAAACGAATACGGTCGATGGGCATTTTTCCGCCGGTGTCATACACAAAGGCCCGGCCATCCCTGCCGGCTTCGGTAATTTTCTTCCATTGCCTTTCGATAGTCTTTACAGATTCGGTCTCGTATTTCAATCGCGCCTTTTGCAGAACAAAATCAGCGGCATTATTCGAGGCTATCACCCTGAGATACTTGTATGTGTGAGAAGAAAAAACCAGGGCGGATTTTGCAATCGAATGCCCCTGGTAGGACATCCTGAAAACCGGGGCATGCGCCAGGATCGTATCCCAGTATTCAAAGTCGTCGCTGCCTTCGAGGGTAACCTCGTAAACGCCGTTATCATTGCCCTTCCATTCCAGTTCCAGCTCGTTAAACCCGTTTTCGGTTTTCGTATTGTCGAGAATATAATAGTCTATGATTTTTTTTGCGGCATTGCCTGCGCCATTTTCATTGTTATCGGAATTGTCAATTTCAACGATCGAACCGTACGGGTTTTTTCGAACCCGGATCGAAAGGTTCGAACTTTTCACGCCGCCTAATCTATAAACCGGGAAAACAGGAACATATTCTCTTCTGGAATTTTTCTGGAGCGCCGGGGTTTTCTTTTGAACCAAATGGGAAACCATTTTGTCCTGGCTGTCATAAACCCGTATGTCGTCGAGATCCTCCGAAGCGACGCCCTGGTAAACCTGACCCGGTATTTCGACTTCGTAAACGGGATACCCTGGCGTTGTCAGCAACTCCATCGACCATCCGAAATCCTTTACCCCGGCCGGCTCCCCCGAAACCGAAGCGCCAATCAGCCCGATGAGGATTATCGCGATACCTGATCCCTTTCCCCTTTTTTGAATCCTTTTGAAAAAAATCATGGCGTTTCTCCCTGCTTACGTTGTATTATTTTTTTCATCTTCCGGCAAAACACGGGGTACGGGGGCCAGGTAGCCGATTACCAGTAAAATCAACCCCACCACAACGAAAGACGCGATGCGAAACAGCGTTGCCGTACGAGACAAATCAACTATAAAAAGTTTTACCACAACCAGGGCCATAAAAACCGCCCCGAGCATCCACCCGGGTCGGCTGGCAACCCGGTTACCGGCAACCATAAACGCAAACCCCGTAACAGCCCAGAAAATGGAATAGATCATTTGTACCATCATGGAATCGTACATTTCGCCGATACTCCACGGTATATTACCAAGGTAATGGATGTTACGCGCCAGCATCATGTTTACCCAGGTGAACGTCAGAAAGCCGGCTACATACGGGTAATATTCCCGCAAAAGAGCCGTATCCGCAAAATCCGGTTGCGAGATGACAATCCGGCTCCAGCGCAGGGTCATCATAATCACGACAAGGGAAAGAATGTCCACCGGGTTAAAAAAAGGAACATAGGGCAAGGGGGCGGGATTTCCCTCAGTGGCAATATTTATATAAAATACAAATAAAATTGCAAAATAAAATACGAATCTCCCGCCAAAAGTCAAGTAATAATCGCGGTAAGGCAAAAAGAATTTCTTCGTTAGAATTTTGCCGTTGCTGAACAACTGCAGAATTACCAGGGAGGGAATTACCAGACTGAGCCCGGACCATAGCGTCGGAACCTGCAGCCAGTTTTGTGTCAACCAGCGAAGTTCCAGCGTCAAAAGAATGTTCAACAAGAGCAAACCGGCAAGATGCATGACGACGACGGGAATTCTTACCGACGGATTTTTAAAAAACAAAATACCATAAAAGATTACAAAATTCAACGGCCAGGTGAAAACGCCAACACCTTGAAACGGATGGACCTGCCTGTCAAAATGGCGGTATACAAAGTACAGGTACAATACCGGCAAAAGAAAATAAACGGTTTTTTCAAGGTCATTCCACTTCCATTTTCCGGCGACCAGGAAAAAACCCAGAATCGAAAGTCCTGTAAAAACTACCAGGGCATCTGCGTAATGCCGATCCCAAACCAGGTATGTCAGCTGGTAACTGCCGGCACAAAACCACCATAAAATCCCCAATATGGTAAAACCGCGGGAGAGCGTCTCTTCGATGTCAGAAATATTCCAGGCATTTTTTCCATTTAGATTTCTCAAGTATAACGAGGCGATAAAAAAAGAAGAGATACACAAAATAGCCAACCCGGTAAACTGGCCGTTAAAAAATACATCAGGCGCATCAAAGGTAATCTTCTGAACAAAAAAGAACCATGAACCCAATTGTAAAAGATAGCCAAAGATCCTGACCGAAAGGCGGCCCTGCCTCAGGCCAAGCCAGATCAACCCGGCTCCTTCAAATGCCCAAAAGGCGCTCGTTGCGGGGGCGTCAAAGGCAAGCGGTATGGCCAGGCTTGAGAAAATGATCCCCAGCACCAGAAACGCCTCCAGGAGAGTCTTTATACCCTTGCCTTGTTTACGGAATAAATAAGAGGTCAACCCCAGGTAATACATACCCAACCCCAGGGAGCTGTACGCCATGTAGTATTTATGGTCATGAACAAGGTAAAACTGCATGCCAATAAAACTTATGGGCAGGGCAAACACCAGGGTTGAGTCGACGATGCCCTTTAAATCGGGGGGTTGTTTCAGCGAAAATAAAACGCCGATAACGGAGTACATTAGAAAAAACAAAATTAAAAACCCCTCGCACACCGCGAGGTTTTCCGGGGTATAATTCAGGCCTCCCCAGATGGCGGCGACTCCAAAGGTAAAGACAAAGCCGACCAGGTTGAGAACTTTCCACGAACGATACAACGAGACGGCAAGAATTCCCGCGTTAATGACGGCATAATAACCAAACAACGCCACGTAGTTGCCCTCGCCCGTAGACGTTAAAATCGGGGCCAGGAACCCGCCCGTCGTGGACAGAACCGCCAGCGTCCGGCTGTTTTGCAAGACAGCCAGGGTCATCGAAAACGCCATCACCAGAAAAAGAAACAAGAAGGCCGGCCCCGGGGGAATTAACTTGTAAAAACGGAAAGAGACAAAGATGGTCAGGTAAAGAATCCCCGCGCCGCCGCCCTGCAAAATAAGGGCATACGTTGTGCGCTTTATTCGCAAACGCCAGCCGAAAAAAAGCATCGCGCAGGCGACAAGCCCCGCAAAAATCAGCCTGACCTCTATCGGGATCAGGCTGTGTTCAATGGCATATTTAAATAAAAAAACCAGGCCTATAAAAAGAATAAAGACGCCGGCAATAACGGCGGTATTTTTCCCGGCCAGAAAATCCCCAAGAGCCTGGGGGAAAAACGACGAATCATGCGACGGGGTGACAGGTGCCCGGGGAACCTGAGACGCAACCCGGGTCGGCTCCGGCTTGACCTTGGCGGCCGGTTCCGGTTGCGATTTCTTTTCAGGCTTTACCGCCTCTACGGCAACTTCCGTTTTCACAGACGGCGGGTTCGCCGTTTCCCGAGTCTCGGGTTTTGAAGGTTTAGCGGTTTCGTCCGCCACAGAAGGTTTTCGATACTCCTGGGGCTTTGTTTCCAGGTTGGCTATTTTTCTTTTTAGCGACCAGATCTCGGTAACAAGAAATCCCAGTAAGGCGCCATAGATAACCGGGAAAATACCCGTTTCCTGCAGGGAAAACCCCAAAATGACACCGGCGATGATCCCCAAAAAGCGCATAACGATGAAAACAACGTGACAAAAATAAGTCTAACGCACAAGCATATTTTCAGAACACAGAAAGCCAATTCGATAAAGCAAGGCGATAAATAAACCGCCTTGCTTGTTTATTCTTTAAGGTTTCTTTAACAAAGAAGCGTCTTTGCCGGTCATGGTCATTTTGTTCCCGACCAGGCCAAAAGGCGCCAACGGTTTGTGCCGCAGCAACTTTGTCCAGTAGAGATTTCGAAAGGCCATTTTTCCAAGGTGATTGATCCTTGTGTCCTTTAACAAACTAAACGGACCGATGCCGGGAACCGGAAACTTGCCGGGTAACGGCTCGACAGTATAATTAAAGTCGATTAAAAAACCCTTTTTAAAACCCGACTCGATAAAGCAATTGGAATGGCCGTCAAAATCGCCAACCGGTTCTTTGCCGTTAATTTCACGCATCAGGTTTTCAATAACGACGTCGGCCATGAAGTGCGTTACCGAACCGGCCTTGGAAGTTTTAACATCCGTAACGTCGCCCAGGGCATAGATAAAATCGGCCTTTTTCGATTTCAGCGTATGCGGGTCGACATCGGCGTAACCGGCGCCGTTTCCCAGCCCCGAATCGTCGAGCATGTCGGCGCCCCGGTTCGGAGGAATACTGACAAGAAGATCAAAGGGCTCTTCATGTTTTTCATAGCTGGTGATTTTTTTCTTTTTATTGTCTACCGAGGCAATGGTAAATTTTGGTATCACCTTGATATTTTTCCGGCGCATGGTCTCGCCGAGAATTCCCGAGGCGATGGGTTTTGAAAAGGCCCCTTCCATGGGTGTCACAAGGGCGATTTCGACCTTGTCGCGTATACCCTTCAGGGTAAAGTAGTAATCGGCGAGATAGACAAATTCCAGCGGCGCGACAGGACATTTAAAGGGAAGTTCGGCAATGTTCATGATCAGCCTTCCCTTTTCCATTTTTGCCAGGTCCTTTTGAAGACGCATCGAACTTTCGAGAGTGTAGAACATGTTCACCCCCGAGCCCAGGGAATCTACCATACCTTCGATTTCTTCAGGGTGCACGTCACAACCCAGGGCAATTACCAGCAGGTCATATTCAAATTTGCCCGCATTGGTTTCGACAACCTTTTTCTTATGGTCGACTTTTTTAATTTCGGCTGCGGTAAAATTCACCCCCGCCGGTATAAATTTTCGTTTATCTTTTCGTACCGCTGTTTCGTCTTTATACCCGTAAAGGGCAAACGGCAGAAACAACAACCCCGGCTGGTAGATATGATCCGTATGCTTATCGATGATGGTGATGTCCCATTCTGACGTCTTGAGTTTTGCCCTCATCGCGTTTGCCACAATCGTACCCCCGGTACCCGAACCCAGAATCAGTAGTTTTTTCATAAGTGAAGGAGTTCAATACCATGCCATTTCGTCAATTAGAATAACATAATATATGAATTTTTGAGTACTAAAAGTCCGGGCAACCCCGCAAAACCATAAAACTCAAGAGACAAATATATTTTTATTTTTTCAGGAAAATCTCCCGGGACTGTACGGGTTAAAAACTTCGCCCCGGGTAGAAACCTGGCGCTCATCGACAAGCTGACGGATTTCCCCGACAAGCCCCGGCGAAATGGTCATACCCCGGCCGCCCAGGCCTGCCACCCAGAAAACATTATCTACAAAAGGATCCCAGCCGACAACGGGAACCTGGTCGAGGGAAAAAGTTCTCAGGCAGGCCCAGTAGCGCGAAATATGAAAGTCTTTCAAGAAAGGAAAGACCGACAAAATCGAATGCAGAAACCGGGGAACCTCTTTTTCGTCGCAGGCATAATCGCCCGGCTCGACCTCGCGCTGGTCGCAATGGGTGGCCAGAAAACCGTCGCCCTCCGGACGCAGGTAAACGTCGCGCTTCTCGTTCCAGACAACGGGAAATTCTTTTAACCCGGAAAACTCAAGTTTTAAAGGAGATCTTAAAAAAAACAAATGGCGTTTATAGGGAACCACCGGGGCGCTCCAGGCGCCCGAGGCGCTCATCAGTTTCTGGGCCCATGCCCCGGCCGCATTGACCACTATGGCGTTATCGGCCACGGCATGACAAACATCCGGCGAGGCGATAATGTTCACGACCCGCCCTTGCCGGATTTCGAGTTTTTCGACAGGCATGCCGTAGTGAAACGTAACCCCGCGCCTGGCCAGGCTCCTGACCAGGAAGTCCTGAAGGGCGTGAATGTCAATTACCCCGTTATGCTCCAGGAATGTGCCTTTGAAAATATATTCGTTGCCGATTTGCAGGGCCCCAGGGCGCCCTTTTAGACCCGCCATAGCCGGATTTTTTTTGCCGAAATAATTTTCAATAAAGGAATCTTCGTAATAGTCCAGTTCGACCGGGTCGATCAAGAGCCCTCGCCGGTCGATCAGGGGTCCGGCATGGGTTTCCAGGTTGGCAAATTCAAGGTAACTTTTTTTTGTCAAAATAGATAATACGGGATCAGCCTCGTATGTTCTGAATATGGCGGCGTTACGTGACGAGCTGTGCATGCATGGCAGGGCCTCTTTTTCATAGATATGAATCTTTCGTCCGCCGCCGACCAGGGCGTACGCCGCCGAGAGCCCGGCAATACCCGCCCCGATCACATGATATTCCACGGGGTAGCCGACTTTGCACAATTGCCCTGTAAACCAGTTTTCGCAACCAGGGAAAAATATATTTTTCTCTGGTTGACCGGTTGTCATTTGAAAGTTCCCTGAACCTGTGAAGGTTTCAAAACCGGTAAAACTTTTTTGCATTTTTATCGCCTGCAGCCTGGGTCAGTGCAAAAAAAAAGAAATATATTTTTTACCGGTTCCCGACACCGGCGAACCTCCTGCCGTTGACATCGCCATAAAAAATTTTACCGCAGAGGGCTACAAAGACAAGGCGCTTAACTGGACGCTTCAATCGGATACCTCCTACATCAACTACACGAACTCGGAAGTGGTGATGAAAAAAATCGTCATGACCTATTACGAGTCCCCGGGCGAATCCTCCCTGGTGACCTGCGACGAGGCCTTGATGAACCGCCTGACAAACGACATGTCCTTAAAGGGCGAGGTCAGGGTCAAATCGTCCAACGGCCGGCAATTGTACTCCGACATTCTCTACTGGGACAGCAAAAAAGAAGAATTATCGACAAATGTTCCCGTTAAAATAATATACAAAGACGGCGAGGTCATCACCGGCAGGGGTTTGAAAGCCAACGGGAGCCTGAGTAAAATCGTGATCTACCAGCCGGTCGGAATCCACACCATAAAAGATGAAAAATAGCGCCATCGACCATAAAAGCAACAAAAAAGAAACCATCGCCAACACGTCGATCTTCTCGCTCTATACGATGCTCTCAAGAATTCTCGGTCTTGCCCGCGACTCTTTAAAGGCCTATGCCTTTGGCACCACCGCCTATGCCGTCGCCTTCGACATCGCCTTTCGCATACCGAACATGCTGCGAAACCTGGTCGCCGAGGGAGCCTTGTCGCAGTCGTTTCTGCCCATTTACGACCAGTACAAACACACGGACATAAAAGAAGCCCACCTTGCCTCGGGAATCGTCATCACCCTGTTTACGATTTTTCTAAGCTGTTTGTCTCTTGTCGTGTGGTTTCTGACCCCCCTGCTGATGCCCTACCTCCTGAGCGAACTTCGAAACGACGCCGGGTTGACAAGTCTCACCATCGAACTTACGCGAATCCTGTTCCCGTACATTTTACTGATGAGCCTGATTTCCATCTACATGGCCATTCAATACTCTCACGGCCTTTTCTGGGCCGCCGCGGTCGGACCGGCTCTTTTAAACGGGGTTGTGATCTTAACCTTTGGCGCCTACCTGGCTTACGCCAGGTATTTCTTAAAAACAATGCCCGACGGTCAGGACCTGATCTACCTTTTTTCCTATGCCACAATTTTTGCCGCCGTCGTTCAACTGGTTTTTCAAATCCTGGTGACAAAACGCCACAAATCGTCGCCCCGGTTCTCCTTTAAATTTAAACATCCCGTCGTTAAAAACCTCTACAACATGATGCTGCCGGCCTCCCTCGGCAACGCCGTCCAGGAACTTGCCCAGTTGATCGACATCTTTCTGGCGACTTCGGTAAACTACATCGTACCCGGCGCGGTCGCGGCGCTTACCTATTCGCATCGCCTGATTCACCTGCCGATGGGCATCTTTGGCATCGCCATCTCAACGGCCAGCATGCCCCAGTTCTCGCGCCTCTTTGCCGAAAAAAAATTCGAGGAATTCAAGGAAAGCATCTGGACAGCCATCGGGCTAAATTTTTTCCTGATTATACCCTCTGCGCTTGGCATGGTGATCTTTGCCACGCCCATCATTGGCCTTTTATTTGAACGCGGGGAATTTGACGCTAACTCAACGCACATAACGGCCGTGGCCCTGGTTTACTATGCGCCGGGCATTCTGGCCTTCAGCCTGCAAAAACTTTTCATGTCGTCGATGTATGCGCGTAAAAACTCCAGGGAGCCGGCGCTGATCACGATCGTGGTTCTGGTCGTCAACATAGGGCTGTGCCTGGTCCTTATGCCCTACCTCTACCACGCCGGGCTGGCCCTTGCCTCGACCCTGGCCGGGTTTGCCGGTTCGGCGATCTACCTGCAGAGACTCCACAAGGCGGGATATTTCGGTTTTAGCCGCGAAAAACTTTACGATATCGGGAAAATTGTTTTAATCAACCTGATACTGGCCGCGATGATGCTGGCCATGCGATATCTGTTTCAAGGTCAATCGTATGCCCGCCAGCTTCTGGTCGCCATACCGGCAAGCGTCACGGCCTACCTTGCGCTGGCCCATGTCTTTCATGTTCCAGAGTGGCGACTGTTTTTAAATGTCCTGTTACGCAGGAGGTAGGTTAAAAGCCCTGGCGTCCGGGCGTCATTACGTCAACGAACAAAGGCGGGTTGTCGGCCGCCTTCGGGGAGACATTTATATCTCTCTTTTACTTTTTCTATTTTTTACCCTGTTTACTCTTGCCGGCCTTTTTTGATTCAAACGGGTTGTTGCCTTCGGCAAAACCCAGCGTGCGCTGCGGGAATGGAATTTCAATATTATTTTTGTCAAAAGCCATTTTAATCCGCCGAAGAAATTCCCGGCCCACCTCCCATTGCCGAACGGGTTTTGTCTTGATGCGCCCTTTGATTACCACCGCAGAGTCATCAAACTTGTCGACCCCGAAGATTTCGGGAAGTTCGTTCATGAGCGGCCCGTAGATTTCGTCGTTTAAGAGTTCCCTGCCAACCCCGGACATCACCTCGATGACGCGGTCGGTATTTTCTTTATACGCCACGCCGATTTCAAAAATATAAGCCGACCACTCGTACGTGGAATTGCTCATCGTCGTGATGGTTCCATTGGGGAATATATGCACCGTACCGCCGACATCCCTCAGGATAATCGTGCGAAAATTTATACTCTCGACGTTGCCGCTGATGCCGTTTATCGTCGCGATATCGCCCACCCGGATTTGATTTTCCAGGATGATAAATATGCCCGCAATGATGTCGCGAATCATGTTCTGGGCGCCAAAACCGACGGCGATGCCGACGATACCGGCGCTGGCAATAATCGGGGCAATGTCAATACCGATTTGTTTTAAGACGATTAAAAATACGCTGACGTATACCGCCAGCATCACGCCCTGGCGAACCAGGCTGACAAGCGTTTCAATGCGTTTTTCGGATTCCGTCGGCATATCCGGATCTTTCTGGCCACTTCGACCTTTGTTGATCATTTTCTTCTGCAGGCGATTGAGAAATCTTTTTAAAATTTTCACCGCAATCCAGGAAAACGCCAGCGTCAAAATTACGCGAATGCCAATTCTTATTATAATTTCAAATTTGATCTCTGCAAGTATTTCCCGAATGATGTCCATTTGCCGCCCCCGCCCTTCGAAAACCGGTTGATACAACCCGTCGTCAAGCACTTGTTTATTGGAACCGGGTTTTAACGAGCCTGTGCGCCAACCAAGGGCGTTCTTAATAAGATGAGAAAGTTCAATGCGATCGCACAGGCTCTAACCCGAACTTTCCAGGCCCTGAACCCAGGCATGAACTACTTTGCGCCAGTAAAATTAACCGCAAAGTTCAATGCTTTCCTCTGCCAACGAAGGGTGTTTCGGCCAAAGCTCCTGTACGACATCTGGTTTTGGCGAACCTGGTGTTTTCTATTTGACCACAGGAACGTCAAATAAGGTAACATAATTGAAAGTACGTATTAATTGAGACAAATTCTTAAAAGACAAGGTTTAAATCTGGACACGGCTAACGAATATTTATAAGATACAATCAAACCCCCATGCTTACGTTCATACACAATACTTTCAAAGTCCTTAAAAATCTACCGGCCCTGAAAATAAGCCGTCACTTGAAAAATCCGTACGTTTACATATCGATTTTCATTTTACTGTTTTTTATCACCTGCGGATTCCTTCGCCTGAATAAGCGGGTATCCGTCATTAAAATCGGCGTTCTGCATTCGCTCACCGGCACGATGTCGACAAGCGAAGCTCCCCTGGTCGATGCCATACGCCTTGCCGTCGAAGAAATCAACGCAAAGAGCGACGAGGACGACAACAAGGTCGAAATGATCGTGGCCGATTGCCGATCGGATTCCGACTTTTGCGCCGAAGAGGCCCGGCGCCTGATTACCGAAGAAAAAATCGACACCCTGTTTGGCTGCTGGACCTCAAGCTGCCGCAAGGCCGTAAAAACCGTTGTAGAAAAATACGACAAACTTCTTTTCTACCCGGTACAATACGAAGGCCTGGAAAAATCATCCAATATCGTTTATACCGGCGCGACGCCAAACCAGCAAATTATCCCGATGGCCTTCTGGGCTTTTGAAAACATAGGAAAACGTTTTTACTTTGTCGGCTCTGACTACATTTTTCCGCGCGTCGCCAATTACATTCTCAAGGACCTGATGCAAATCAAAGGGGGGTATATGCTGGGCGAACGGTATTTTCCCCTCGGGACAAATGATTTTACCCCGGCCATAAACGACATCTTGCGCCTGAATCCCGATTTCATCATCAATACGTTAAATGGCGAAAGCAACCTGTTTTTTTTTCAGGCGCTGGATAAAGCCGGCATCAAGGCCCAAAAAATCCCGGTCTTTTCAACCAGCATTGCCGAGGCCGAGCTGGTTTTTTTAAAAGTCAACGATAAAAACCTGGCAGCCGGTCACTATGCCGCCTGGAATTATTTTCAAAGCCTGGATACTCCCGAAAATAAAAGTTTTGTCAGGCAGTTTCAGGACCGTTTTGGAAAGGACCGGGTCATTGATGATCCCATGCAAGCCTCATACCTGGGCGTAAAGCTGTGGCATGGAATCATTCGGGAACAAAGGTCAACCGACATGACGTTGTTTAAAACCAACCTGGCGCACCAAACCATGTTAACCCCCCAGGGGATTGTGTCAATGGACCTTAGCACCCAACACCTGTGGAAAAATGCATACCTGGGCCGGGCTCGAAACGACGGCCAGTTTGACATTGTCTGGCAATCTTTAAAACCAATTCGTCCCTCGCCCTTCCCTTTATATCACAACCACGAAGAATGGCTCAAAATATTAGATAAACTTGCCGGGGTAAGACCTTGAAACATCCATCGCTGGCTCGCCGGTTCATGATCGGTTTTTTCCTTATCTCGTTGCTGCCCCTGTGGGTATTTGGTTACATCAGCATACGACAAAACGAAATTGAATTGCGAAACGAAACTCTTGCCAGAATGTCCCGCCTTGCCGATAAAAAAATTTTACAGATTAAAACATATCTTTCCGAACGCATTCACGACGCGGAATTGATTTCGCGCAATGACAGGACATATACTGCCCTCAATGAGCTTTCCAGGGTGTTTGCGCAACGTAAGGCAAACGCCGCCGCATACAATGACATTTCCAGGGCTTTCAATGATTTTTTTTCAGCCTATATCGGCAGGGGTGACGAGGCATTGTTTTACGATGTCTTCCTGGTTATGCCGGGTGGCGACATCGTGTATACCTACAAGCAGGAGCCAGATTTTTTGACCAATTTACTCACCGGCCCTTACAAAGATTCCCAGCTTGCCATTGCGTTTCGAGAGTCCATACTGTACCTCGAAAGCAATATTTCCGAATTTGAATTTTACAAACCTTCCCAGGAAGCCGCCGCATTTATTGCCACGCCAATTTTCCATAACGGCAAACTGGCCGGCGTACTTGCCTTTCAACTGGATAGCAAACAGGTCTACCATGTGGCTATGGATAATACCGGGCTTGGCTCTACCGGCGAAACCGTTTTCGGAAAACGTTTAAACCCCGGCGAGGCTCTCTTTGTATCCCCCCTTCGACATGATCCCGGCGCAGCCTTGAAAAGAACATCGAATTTATCCGAGCTTAACCTGCCGTTAAATAATGCGCTGCGCGGCGAACGCGGAAGCGGCGTTGGCATTGATTACAGCGGCAGAGAAGTCGTTGCCGCATGGCGTTACCTGGCCGATTTAAACTGGGGCATGGTTGTTAAAATGGATATCGCAGAAGCCTTCGAACCCATTTACAGGCAGCGAAAAGTGCTGCTGGAATCTTTAATTGTCGTGCTGACGATCTGCGGTTTTTTCGCCTTTTATTTTGCCCGTGAACTGATCATGCGCATTAAAAATATCGTCGCGGTTGCCGATGAAATCTCCGCCGGAAACCTGGAAAAACGCGTCGAAGTGACAAAGCTGGACGAAATTGGAATTCTGGGGAAAACGTTTAACCGGATGACGGAAAGCCTGCAAACCCTGTACCGTACTCTTGAGGACCGCATCGAAAAAAGAACCAACGAACTTACCCAGGCCAACGAGGAATTACAGCGAAACCAGGATCTGCTCAACGAGGCGCAAAGACTCGGTCACCTGGGCAGCTGGGAACTCGACCTGGTAAAAAGCGAATTACGCTGGTCCGATGAAATCTATCATATTTTTGAACTCGACCAGGGGACCTTCTCGCCGTCATATGAAAAATTTCTTGAGGTCATTCATCCGGCAGACAGGGAAAAGGTCAACAAGGCATATTTGCAATCCCTGGAAGATCAAAAGCCCTATGTCATAGAACACAGACTGAAGATGAGCGACGGCCGTATCAAATGGGTTCGCGAGCAATGCACGAGCAATTTTGACAAATCCGGCAAAGCCATTCGGTCGGTCGGCGCCGTACAGGATATTACCGAACAAAAAATAACCGAAGACCGTTTGCGAATCGCCGCCGTTGCCTTTGAAACGCATGAGGCCATCTTGATCACCGATGTAAAGGCAAACATCATTCGCGTCAACCAGGCCTTTACCGACATCACCGGTTTTACTCCCGAAGATGTCCTGAACAAGAACCCGCGCATCTTGAGCTCGGGGCGGCACGACAAGGCCTTTTATACCGCCATGTGGAAGCAGTTGATATCCACCGGTTCCTGGACAGGCGAAATCTGGGACAGGCGCAAGAGCGGGCAAATCTACCCCAAATGGTTAACCATAACTGCCGTAAAAAACGACCATGGGGAAACAACCGAATACGTGGGAATCTTCAGCGACATAACGGCGCGCAAACAGGCCGAAGAAGAAATACGTAACCTGGCCTTTTACGACGCCCTTACAAAACTGCCCAACCGCCGCCTCCTCCTGGATCGTTTTCGCCTGTCGCTTACGGTATCGCATCGAAACAACAAATACAGCGCCGTATTGTTTCTGGATATGGACAAGTTCAAAACGCTTAACGATACCCTCGGCCACTTCTATGGCGATTTGCTCCTGGTTGAGGTCTCGCAGCGAATAAAATCCTGTGTTCGGGAAGAAGACACGGTATCGCGCCTGGGGGGCGACGAGTTCGTCGTGTTGATCGAAGAGGTTGACGCCAACGCCGACGATGCGGCGCAAAAGGTGGCCCTGATTGCCGAAAAGATACGCGACAAACTGGCCTCCCCCTACAAACTGATGGAACACGAATACCACAGTTCGCCCAGCATCGGGGTATGCCTGTACCGCGGCATCAGCGAGTCGGTTGACGAAATTCTCAAACATGCCGACATGGCAATGTACCAGGCAAAAGATGCCGGGAGAAATACCATACGGTTCTTCGATCCGATCATGCAGCAGACGGTTGAATCGCGTGCGGCCTTCGAATATGATTTGCGCCAGGCCCTGCCGGGTCGGCAATTCGCCCTTTATTACCAGGTACAGGTAGATAACGAACGCAGGCCCGTCGGCGCAGAAGCGCTTCTGCGCTGGATTCACCCGCAGCGCGGATTTGTTCCGCCCTCCCAGTTTATACCCATAGCGGAAGAAAGCTCGCTGATCCTGGAAATCGGCCAATGGGTGATTGAAACCGCCTGCCGGCAACTTGCCGCCTGGAGTCAAAATGAAAAAACCAGAAACCTGAGTATGGCAGTCAACGTCAGTTTTAAACAGTTCCGGTTGAGCGGTTTTGTCGACAAAATTGCCGAGATAATTGAAGAATACCATATCAACCCTTCGCTTTTGAAAATTGAACTAACCGAGAGCGTCATCATGAGCGATATAGCAAACGTACTTGGCAAAATGAACGAACTAAAAAAACTTAAATTAAAATTATCGATGGACGATTTCGGTACGGGTTATTCTTCCCTGGCTTATCTAAAGCAATTACCGCTTGACCAGCTAAAAATCGATCAAAGCTTTGTGAGAGATATCGTAAGCGATCCAAACGATGCGGTGATGGTTCAAACGATCATCAACATGGCCCAGAACTTTAAACTCGACATCATCGCCGAAGGCGTCGAAACACCGGAGCAACTTGCCTTCTTGAAGCGACACGGCTGTTATGCCTACCAGGGATATTTGTTTGGCAAACCCGTACCGATAGAAGATTTTGAAAAATCGCTGTGAACAAAGACGAGAAAATTGGGTTTACGAAAAAAAGCAAATCAAGGGTATGGTACTTATGGCTTCAAAAAAAATATTACTTGTCGACGACAGCGCCGTAGCGCGGATGTTTATCATACGGCACCTGTCGGCAAAGCACACCGAGTGGGAAGCCGTTGAGGCTTCTACGGCCACCGAGGCCATGGAAATCCTGAAACGGGAGAAATTCAACATCGCCACAATCGACTACAACATGCCCGAAACCAACGGACTGGAACTGATCGATCAAATACACAAACTGGGATATGATCTGAAAATTGTCATGCTGACGGCAAACATCCAGACGCCCATTCGTGAGATGGCCGAAAAAAAGGGCGTTTTGTTTCTTGAAAAACCGATCACGGACGAAGTGGTTGAAAAGATAATAAACTATGAAAACGTTAAGTGATCTCCAGAAAGACCTGCTGCAGGAAACCATCAACATAAGCATCGGCAGGGCCGCGTCGACATTCAACAAGATGATTCAGGAACATATCAGCATGTCGGTTCCCGATATCCGCCTGATAAATTCCTCCGAAGCCCTGGATCTTTTACGGATGGATCAAAACCAGGAAATATGCTATGTCGAGCAACGTTTCGAAGGCAGCTACTTTGTATCGCACGCCATGTTGATCTTCACCGAAAACGAAAGCCTTGAACTGGTAAAATTATTCCTGGGTAGCGGGGATATTATTGAAGAAATGAGCCTGCTGGAAACCGAGGCCATGAATGAAATCGGAAACATCATCCTCAATGCCAGCATTGGAAGCCTGGCCAACCTGCTGAAGGATAACATTTCCAGCACCCTTCCGGTATGCGTGAAAACACAGGCAAAAAATATTTTTGGCTCAAAAAAAATAGATTCTTCGGATCTGTTGCTGTTAATACTGATAGATTTTGGGATTGAGTCTAAAAAAATTACCGGCTACATCGTACTGGTTCTTGAACTGAATTCTTTTGATGATTTTATCGACCGCCTCATGCAAAACCTGACCAGATAAGCCCCGTATGCCAGAAACGAAACTATTTCCCGACATCATCAACAAATTGCTCGAAGGTATTGTCCTTCTTGACTGCGACAAAAAAATAATCTTCTGGAACAAGTGGATCGAACAGGCCTCCAATATTCCCGTCGAAAACGCCGTCGGCAAGTCCCTGTTTGCCTTGTTCCCCGACCTGGAATACACCAGGATAGACACCTGCATAGAACAGGCAATAAAATACAGGCAAAGCTCGTTTATCTCTCACACGATGAACCCGATCATGCTCCCCCTGTTTCACTTCAAAGACGGAGTCGAAAAAACAAAAATTTTTCATAATTTGCGAATAACGTCCCTGGAATCCCCCGACTCCGGCTTCCTGGTAATGATCTTTATTACCGATGAAACAATAAATGTCCTCAAAGAACAGCTTTTGAAAAAAAGAGCCCTTGAAGAAAAAATCTTAAACGAGAAACTGCGAAAGGAAATCGACGAGCGGCGACAGATTGAAGAAAAACTCAAACTCAATACTTTGGTTTTAAATAATACAAAAGAAGGTGTCGTAATTACCAACCATGAAAGCATTATTGAAAGCGTTAATCCCGCCTTTATACAAATTACCGGGTATACCGAAAAAGAAGCCGTAGGTCAGCACATTCGCCTGTTAAAATCGGGAAAACACCCGGAGGAGTTTTACAAATCTCTCTGGGCCACAATAAACGCCGCCGGTCACTGGAAAGGCGAATTCATAAATAAAAAACCCGACGACTCCCTGATCGTCGTCGAATCGACAATCGATGTCATACGCAACCGGGAGGGAGAAATCATTAATTATGTCAGTATTTTTCACGACATAACCCAGAGGAAAAAACAGGAAGAAATCCTGGAGCTGAGATCGAGAACCGATTCGTTGACCGGTCTTTCCAATCGCAGGTACTTTGACGAGGCCCTGGACATACAATGGCAGGTTTGTATTCGAAATCATTTCTTCATAGGGATCATGATGATCGATGTGGATTTTTTCAAGAAATACAACGACGCCTACGGTCATCAATCCGGCGACGATTGTCTTGTTAAAATCTCCCGGGTTTTACAGGCAAACGTCCGCCGGTCCAATGATATTATTGCCCGGTATGGCGGCGAAGAATTTGTCATTGTCCTGATCCAGACCAGCCCGGAAAACATAAGAGAAATTGCCGAGTCCATTATGCGCGACGTGCAGTCGTTGAAAATCCGTCATTCGGCTTCCGATATTTCGGAATATGTGACCATAAGCATGGGGATCGCCTCGCTGACCCCGACCAAAGATCTTTCATATACGATGTTGATTGAGGCCGCAGATAACGCCCTGTACCTGGCCAAAAAATCGGGAAGAAACCGGATAAAAAATATTTTACCCGGAGATCCACCGGGCTTATAGTATAACGGTTTGTATGAATATGGCCAGGGCCTTGTCGTGGCCCTGGGAGGCGGCCCTTCGATACCATCTCATGGCTTCTTCCTCATCCAGGGGTACGCCGGTACCAAATTCATACATTACCCCCAGGTTGTATTGCGCTTCGGGAAAACCCTGGTTGGCAGCCTCACGATACCATTTTACCGAAATGGTTTCATCCTTTTCGACACCCCTGCCGTATTCGTATAGTTTTCCAAGGTTGTTTTGAGCATACGCATCGCCCTGTTCGGCCGCCTTTAAATACCACCTTGCGGCCTCGGCCTCGTCTTTGGCGACCCCCTGCCCCTTCTCGTACATCAGACCCAGGGCAAATTGGGCCCGCGGGAGATCTTGCTCGGCAGCCATACGATACCACCGGACCGCTTCGGCATCATCCCGGGCCGCCCCTGATCCGTTGGAATATTTCCGGCCCAGGTTATACTGAGCCCTGGCATATCCTTGACCGGCGGATTTTTTATACCACTCTATGGCCAGCAGGTCGTCTTTGGCAACGCCCTTGCCGTATTCATACATCATCCCCAGGTTGTTTTGGGCGACATCATACCCCTGCCCGGCCGCCAATGTGTACAGGGCAAAAGCCTCGGCATAGTTGGGTTGGCCCTCCTGCCCGATCTCGTACAAAACCCCCAGGTTATTCTGGGCGACGTAGCTTCCCTGGTCGATTGCGGCCCGGTACCATTTTATCGCCTCGGGAATGCTCCTGGAAACACCCAGGCCGTTTTCATACATATAAGCAAGATCAATCTGGGCATCGACATAGCCCTGAAGGGCCGATTTTAAATACCACTGCACCGCCTCAACCGGGTCCTGTACCGTGCTAACTCCATTGGCGAAATTCCAGCCTAAATAAAACTGCGCGATGGCATTTCCCTGTTGAGCGGCAGCCCGGTAAAGCTTCAGGGCCCTGGTCTGGTCTTTTTCAACACCCCTGCCGGCCTCATACATGATACCCAGGTTTAACTGGCCATCGTCGTTACCCTGTTCGGCGGCCCTTTGAAACCATTTAAAGGCCTCGGCTTCGTTTTTTTCCACACCCCTGCCGGTCTTATACAAGACCCCGAGATTTACCTGGGCAATCGAATAGTCCCGTTCGGCGGACTTCTGGTACAAGCTTGCGGCAGCGACCAAATCCACGGCAACTCCCCGGCCGGTTTCGTACATAACGCCCAGGTTGTTTAACGCGGCCCGGTGACCCTTCTGCGCGGCTTTTTCATACCACCTGACTGCCTCTACGTCGTCTTTTTTTACGCCGGTACCGTTTGCATAGCAGAAGGCCAGCTTAAACTCTGACGGCGAATACCCCTGTTCGGCAGCCAGTCGATACCACTTCAAGGCTTCGGCAATATCTACGGCAACGCCCTTGCCGTATTCATACGCCATCCCCAGGTTATCCTGGGCAACGCTATAACCCTGCCGGGCCGCCAGGGCGTATAGCTTCAGGGCTTCGGCCAGGTTCTTCTCAACACCCTGGCCGGTTTCATACATGACGGCGAGATTGTTCTGGCCCACCGGGTTTCCCTGTTCGGCCACCTGCCGGTAGAGCTTTACGGCCTCGGCCTCATTCCGGGCGATGCCCTTACCCAGTTCGTACATCAAGCCGAGATTGATCAGGGCGTCGAGGTGCCCCTGGCCGGCTGCCAGACGGTATAACTTTACCGCCTCGGCTTCGTTTTTTTCGACCCCGACTCCCATCTCGTACAGGGCTCCCAGGTTGTTCTGGGCTTCGGCATAGCCCTGGCTTGCAGACTTGTGATACCACTGGGCGGCCTTTGCCGCATCTTTGGCGACCCCCCGGCCATACAGGTACATGTCCCCGAGGTTATTTTGAGCGACAGAATTCCCCTGTTCGGAAGCCTTCAGGTACCACCTGAGGGCTTCGGCATTGTCTTTGGCAACACCCTGGCCGTTCTCATACATTACCCCGAGGTTGTTCTGGGCATAGCCATTGCCCTTTTCTGCGGCCTTGCGGTACCAATGAATCGCCGCCTCAAGGTCTTGTTTAAGACCAACCCCATAGGCATACCGGTAACCCAGAATGTATTGCGCCGACGGGTAGTTTTGCCCGGCGGCTTTTTGAAACCACGAAACGGCCAGGGCGTCATTTTTTTCGACACCCCGGCCATTTTCATACAAAACCGCGAGGTTGTACTGGGCAATGGCGTCGCCCTGGTTTGCCGCCTTTGTATACCACGCGGCGGCATCGGTATAACTTTTTGGCAGCCCCTTGCCGAGTTCGTACAATACCCCGAGGTTATTTTGGGCTTCCATGTTGCCCTTCTGGGCGGCCCGGGAATACCACTTCACGGCTTCCGGAATATTTTCGGGCGTTCCCCGGCCATACTCGTACATCACGCCAAGGTAGGTCTGGGCGACGGCATAACCCTGTTCGGCAGATTTTAAATACCAGGAGACGGCCTCACTCTCGTTTTTAGCCACCCCCAGGCCGACTTCGTACATCCAGGCTAGGTAACATTGCGAGGATGCGGCGCCCAGCAAGGCGGCTTTTTCAAACCAGCGAAAGGCTTCTTTTTCATCTTTAGGAATATTGTTTTCATTTAATAAATACAGACGGCCCAGGTCATACATGGCGTCCGTTTCGCCTTGTTCCGCCGACAGGCGATACCACTTAAGGCCTTCTTTTTCATCCTTCGGTATAAAAAAACCGGTAATATAAATCCATCCCAGGTGCAGTTGCGCCCGCGGATGGCCAAGCTGGGCGGCCCTGTAATACCATTTAACCGATTCCTTCTCATTTTTAACCATGCCGCGGCCATATTTGTACATCGAAGCGATATTAAAAATGGCCTGGGAATTGCCATCTTCGGCCAATTGCATCAACCCTGTGGCGGCCCTGGTAAACAACTCGGCAGCCAATTCGGGATTTTCTTCAAGACCCTGGCCTTCAAGGTACATACAACCTATATAGTAGGTTGCGACTGGGTCAAGATTTTCAAACAGGGGTTTTAACAAACGAATGGCGCCGGTATAATCGTCTTTTATATAGGCCCTGATCCCGTCTTCCAGATCTCCGGCTTGAAGGGGACCGGAAAACGCGCAGGCCCCGGCAAAAGCCAGGCAAAACACATAACGTCTTATTTTAAACTGCATAATTCCCCTCCTGCAGGTTTTCGATCCGTCGACACAGGAAATCGGCAATAATTGATCTCTGTATATGAATTGTATTTATATCCTGGTTCGTCAAGATTTTTCCCTGATTCCCCTAACGCGATTTTATAGAAAGAGCCTGTGCCGTATGAATTTTTTTCAATTCATGCATATCATCATTTTTTTATTTTTTTAGCCCCTTTTCTGCGTTTTTTTCGTCATAAGGTGTAAATAACCGGTAATTTTTTTAATACAAGGGTATGAAAGATACGTCAAACATAACATCTCCCCCAAAACCGGCCGCAAGAGGGTTTGCAGGGTTACTTGTTCTTTTTCTTTCCCTGTTTTTTGCGTTTCACTGCGACAACAAAATTCTGGTTAACATTACCCCGGCAAGCGGGACGACCTACAAGGTAGGCGGCATTGTTCTGGGTCTTGCGGCGGGTGATACGGTCGTCCTTCAAAACAACGGAGGGGACAACCTCTCCATAACCCAGGCAGCGGGAACATCCCCCGTATCCTTTACATTTGCCGCCCCGGTCGCCAATTACGCCAGTTACACCGTCACGGTATTCACCCAGCCCACGGCAAAAAACTGCGACTCCATCAGCGGCGGTTTTGGCAGCGTACAGGATAGCGACGTCATCAATATTATCGTAACCTGCGTTAGCGGGCCCTTTTCGGTCGACGGCAACATTACGGGGCTCCCCACGGGATATTTTGTCACGCTGAAATTTACGTATACAAACCCGCCCCCGGCGGTTCTTACTTCCGTCACGGGAACTTACTGGGGAGTAACCGGTTCGCCGGTCGCCTATACGTCGGGCGCCATACTTGTGCCAAATGCCACGTACACGGCTACGGTCTTTGCCAAGTCGCCCGGCCTGACATGCGGCGCCATCGCAAACGGCACAGGGACCATTACAAATACCAACGTTTCCACGTCTTTGGCTTGCCGGGCCAATTGCGGCAACCTGGCTATAGACCCGGGTGAAACCTGCGACGACGGCAACAATATTTCCGGCGATAGCTGCAGCGCAACCTGCCAGTCTGAGGGGCTTTATGCCAACCCGACATCCTTTGATACCGTTACCCTGGAGGGCTGGACCGCCACCGGGTTATGGCACATCAGCGCCCTGAGAAAATCAACCGGGCTGTACTCGATGCACTATGCCGATGTCGCAACCAATACGTTTAGTACCGGGTCTGTTAACTCCGGGGCTTTGACGTCTCCCCTAACGCCCGTTTTAACGGCCCTTGCCCAGGTTTCCTTTGACTATTTTAAATTTGGCGAATGCGCCCAGGGCGCCCTGTGCTCTTTTGACAAACTTACCGTTGAAATTTCCACCGACGGCGGCGCAACCTGGGCCGTTGTCGAAAATCTTCCCGAAGAGCATACGGCGCTTATACCCCATATAACGCCGCTGGGCGCCTATGCCGGGCTTGCCGCAAACATCCGGTTTGTCTTTAACTCGGTCGATGCCGTAAGCAATGCCTTTGAGGGCGCCTACGTAGACAACATCACGATTTCACCCTGAACTCCCGGGAGAGGCCAAGGGCAGAAAACAAGACAACCTACAACTTCACCGCAACAAAAACCATCTTGTACTCGTTGATTTTTTGTACCAGGGCCTCCCGGTCGGCAACAAAGGTATGCCCGGCCTCGATGGCAAGTACGCGGCAGTTGTTCTGGCGCATGGTTTCGACGGTCTGAAGACCCACGGTGGGTACGTCAAAGCGGGTATCCTGGTTTTTTCGCATAGCCTTGCACACAACGCCCGGGCTTTTCCGGGCATAGGCGCCGCCCCGCCGGATTGCCTCGTCGGTTCCCTCGACGGCCTCCACCGCCAACAGGGTTTTACCCGCCACCACCGCCGTCTGGCCGATATCCAGAAGGGCGATTCTTTTTGCAAAATCCATTCCAAAGTCGATGTCGGCCAGCTCTTTTTTATCGGGCTTTCTCCGGGAGTATATGCCGGGCGGGCAAAGCAGGGCCTTTAAAAAGGCGTCCTGTTTTATGATTTCAACGTGTATTTTTTTAAACTCTGCGGCAACCAGTTCAAACAAAGAGGCGTCGTTGAAATTTTTAGCCTTTTTTAAAATCGCCAGGGTTTTCATGTTAAAGGAAATCGAACTTAGAAAATTTTTTTTCGACACCTTGCCGACAATCATCGCGTGCGTGATTTGGTCCGCCCGGAGTTTTTTGAGAATTTCGTCGAATCTCCCCAGGCTGATTTTTTGCCAGTCCGTTTTCAGGCTCTCCAGGCTTTTTATCAACGCCTCGTTGGTATCGTCCAGAACGTATACCCTGAAGGGTATGTTTCGCTTAACGGCCTCGTCCAGGGCGTATACGGGAAGGTCCCCGGCCCCGGCGATGATGCAAAGGTTTTTTATCTTCAAACGGTTCTCCTTGGTTTGCCCAACGGATCGCTCCCGGTTCATTCTGCGGGGGCCGCCGTCGTTAATAGAATTTTTCTCAAAGACATTTTCTGTCAAAAACCCTGTTCTGATGTTTGCACTGTCCGTACCTTCTTTTTTTGATCCCGGTTACGGCCTAAGCTCTGACCGGCTGTCCTTCAGGGCCACGGCGATAAAAATGGTCAGCACGATCAAGACTGCCGGGGGAAGAATAACGTGGGGGTATAAAAAAACCAGGTCTTTATTTAACGCGATGATCGAGCCCAGGCCCGCTATGTCCGAACCCGAAGAAAGCCCGAGAAACTCAAGCGCCGTCACGGTCAAAAGGCTGCCCGGCAGGTAGAGGAAAAACAAGAACCCCAGGTCAAAGTACAAAAACGGCAGAAAGTGTTGCCGGAAAATATGATAGCGCCCGCCGCCCATGGCAACCCCCGCCTCAATAAAGGCCAGGCGATTGTACTCCTTCAGCCTGCCCAGCAGCCACTTTTGATTGTAGGCCCACTCGGACACCCCGATCACCAGGATCATCGTGTAGAACCCTTCCCCGACCAGGTAGCCAAGCGAGAGCGCCAAAAGTAGCGACGGAATCGTCATGAAGGCCTCGGAAAAACGGCTGATCCAGAAATTCCCCGCCCGAAACTCCCGGCCCCCTGCCCCGGGCCGCGGCAAAACGGCCATCCAGGAGACAAAAAACCCCGCAAAGGACAATGCCAGGGCAAGGGTGCGGCCCAAAACGGCAACCAGGACGGTTTGCCAGTAACCCCAGGCCATCAGCGCCGACATGCTCTCCCCCAGCGGGGAATACCCGAATACGCTGAAATCGGCGAGGCTGTTTATATAGGGTTTGCGGTAGGCCAGAGAGGGGTCAATCTCGGGGCTTCCCCGGAACATAAAAAGTAACAACAGCGGGGGAATAACCATAACCGGCCTCAGAAATGGCTTCAGAAATAATTTAAAGGAATCTGGCTTAAGCTTCATCGCGCGCCCCCAGGAAGCCGGCATAGACCCGGTCGACCGCCTCTTGCAAAATCGTGATGAAAAAAATCATCGCCGAGACAAAGACCAGGATGCCGATCAGCAGGTTGACGTCATAGCGCATCAGGGCCCGCAACAGGAGGTTGCCGATTCCCCCGATCGAATAGATCAATTCAACGATGGCGGCCCCGGCAAGATACGAACCCAGCTCCAGGAGCCAGAACGACAAAAGGGGCAGCGACATGTTTTTAAAAATATACTTTGAAAAAATCTTTCCCCGGCGATACCCATAAGCCCGGGCCGTCAACACGTACTTCTTTGACAACTCCCGGGCCACAAATTCGTCGGCAAAGATACAGACATGGGCGCCCGACTTCAGGCCCAGGGCAATCCCCGGAAGTACAAACCAGAACGGGGAGTCAACCCCTCCGGGCATAAACCAGTTTAGCAAAAGGGAGAAAATCCACAGCAGGGCAAGGGCAAGGATAAAAATCGGGGTAGCCATCATGGCATAATTGATTCGAACGAGAAGTTTTCGTAAGTCGGGGTGGTAATGTCCATAGACTCCAAGGCCTACCCCGTAGACCAGGGCAAAGGCCCCGGCAAAACCGGCCAACACCAGGGTTTTTACCAGGGCCTCAAGGACCGCCCCGGAAACGGGCTGCCCCGTGATGGTACTGCCAAAGTCCAGCCGAACGATACGGCCAAGGACCGAAACAAAATGACCGGCCAGGTTTTGGCGGCTGCCGGTGCGTTCTTCGAGCATTTCGATCTCCGCCGCGTTGCTTCGTTGCCCACTCAACACCAGGGCGGCCGAACCTTCCCGGCTCCTTTGCAACAGCAGGATAAAAAACACCAGGAATACCAGTAAAATAGAAAATGAGAAGAACTTGCGAATCGCGTAGGGCAACATCGGTTACCGGTCTTAAATGAAAATTCCCGCGGCAAGGATTATTTTCCCTGGCCCGGGTTAAAACCGGCCTGTTTGAGGAGCTTAGGCCGGAACTCGCCTCGTGGCAGAGGAAAAAAGTTCAATGCGATCGAAAAGTGGCCAAGAGGTACGCCAGAGGCGGACCGAAGGCCATTCACGGAGTTTTTCGAAGAAAAACGAAGCTTTTCGAGTAAAGCATTGAACTTTGCGGTTAATTTTATTGGCGCAAAGTAGTTCATGCCTAAGCTCTTTGAGAGCCTGTGCGCCAACCTGATTTCTGAGTAAGATGAGAAAGTTCAATGCGATCGAAAAGTGCAAAGGGAAATTATTTATGAAGTATTTTGTGAAATAAACCGATACTAATCTCGTAGCGATTATTTTTTAATAGGGGTCGCCTGTTTACGCCTGGGGCTTTGCAGGACATTTCTAATTCCTTAAAGCAGGTTTATGTATTCAAAGATTGTAGAAAAAATCCTGGCACAATTTGCCGATTCGGGGCTGGTTACACAAAAACGCGCCAAAGCGCTGTTTATATTTAACGTAATCCTGCTGGTTATTTTTCCGCTGTTTTATCTTGGTTATTATCTTTACCTTCCCGAAAGATTGATTTACTTTGGCGTACCCGCGCTGATCATCTGCCTTAGCGCCATTGTTTCCATAACGTTTCTTTTTACCGGCTGGTATTTCTGGGCCGCCCACCTTCTGGTCATTTCGGCGTCAGCAATCTCGGTGATCGGGCTTTGGGCCAAGGTCGGCCACGACGACTACATTGGCTTTACCTCTTACCCGTTTATCATGATGGTCGTGTTGATCATGGCCGCCCTCTTTGGCATGAAGCGGGTCATCATTCCGACCGGGCTGGTTTTTTTAATCACCATAAATCTTTTTTATAATGAAGTTAACCCGAACCTGCCTGAAAATTTAAAAGAAGGCGCCAAAGTCGGAACCATCATCGCCACCCTTGTCTACGTGATCAGTTCCCTGGCCCTTTTGCTTTTGCGATCCATTATGGATACCGCTTTGGAGTTGTCGGCAAAAGACGCCCACGAGAGGCAGCAACAACTTGAAAAGATCCAGAGACTCGTACAATCGGCGACCCTTACCGAGGCCCTCTCGAAATCTTCGGAGAACCTGCACCAGATGAGCGTCGACTTAAAATACAACGCATCGAGCACCGTCAAGTCGCTGGCTCAAAATGCAAGTTCGATTACCGGCAACGCGACCCATACCGAAGACATCGCGATGGCCGCCCGAAAACAGTCCGAGATGGTAAAGAACGTGACCCAGAATCTGCTGGAAGTCAACGATCACCTGGCCCTGCTTACGTCCAAATCGACCAAGTACGAAGCCAAGGTTCGGGAGACGGCGACCGAGGCAAACCGCGGGGTCGGCAACGTACGGCAAACCCTCTTTGCGGTATCCGAGGTTAAGGCAAGTACCGATAAAATCGACACCATGAACATTATCATCCAGCAAATCGCCGACAAGGTAAACATGCTTTCGCTAAACGCCTCCATCGAGGCCGCCCGGGCCGGCGAATACGGCCGGGGCTTTTCGGTGGTCGCCGAAGAGATCAGCAAACTGGCCGAGCAAACCAGCGAGAGCGCCTCCAACATTGCCGAACTTGTCGCCGAGGAAATTGAAAAAGTGGACATCAGTAACGACCTGGTAAACTCCCTGGCGCAATCCTTTCTTTCCATCGCCGACAACATGTCCGAAGTGGAAGACTTCATGCATGAGATCAACCAGAGCGCCAAAGAGTCCAGCGAGAAGTCCCAGGATGGAAAAAGAATGGTACTCGACCTGCAAAGCCTGGCGACCGGAATTACCGCTTTAACCGAAAAACAAATGTCCAGTAAAGATACTATCCTAAGTGAAATCAGGGACATCAACAAAAAGGCCCAGGGCCTGGAAAACAACGCCGACCGGCTGGAAACCCTCTCCCGCGAAATTCGCCGCAGCGCCAACGAACTCAACACGATCATTGAAAAGGTATAATGCCCGACTCGCCCCGGTATGTCCTGTCTGATATTTCGGTTTCGCCGGACGGTCAGTGGTATTCGGGTAAAAGCAAAATTGAGAACGCATCGATTCTTCAATTTTTCAAAAAAAATCTACACTCCGACATAAACGGGGTATTTATCTTCAATGAATTTGGCATGAAATCTGAAAAAGCCTATATTAAGGTGCGAGGTCCGCTTTTAAAAGTAACCGGCATCCAGGAGGATCAATTTATACTGGATACCCAGGAAAGACTGGACATCGCCGGAAAAGAAATCGCGATGGATTCCCAGGGGCGAATGTACATCGTTCTGGAAAAGTTAAAGGGATGGGCCGTATTTACCCGGCAGGCAACCGACGACATGCGGGAGCGCCTGGCCCAAAAAGACGGCCAGTATTTCTGGAATGACCGGCCCATACGGGTAATAAAAGAATTCCCCTGGTTTTTTGGTTGACCTCAAAAAAAAGGCATTACACATGACAGACAAAGCACACAAGGATTTTCGTAACGGCGTATTTCAAAAAGTATCCGGGTATGTTCCCGGTGAACAACCCGACAGCAGCGACTGGATCAAAATCAACACCAATGAGAATCCCTACCCTCCTTCGCCGAAAGTCGCCCAGGCGCTTTTAGAGCTTTCCCAAAACCCCTCCGCTCTTCGAAAATACCCCAACCCCGACGGAGAGCCCCTTCGCGGCGCCCTGGCGGCCAGGTTTGGCCTGAAGGCGGAAAACTTTATCGTGACCAACGGTTCCGACGAGGCCCTGTCGCTGATCACGAGAATATTCCTGGATTCCACCAGAACCGCGGCGGCCCCGGAAATCACCTATAGCCTTTACCAGACCCTGGTACATTCGGTGGGCGCCAAATATATTCATGTACCAATGAAAAACTACGAGACGTTGAACATTTCGGTAGAAGCCCTGGAAGCCTCAGAGGCTGACGTGGTATTTTTATCGAACCCCAATGCCCAGACCGGGGAATTCATTCCCCTGCCGGATTTGGCCGCCGTTATCTCCAGGTCAAACAAGCTGTGGGTCATCGACGAAGCCTATAACGATTTTGTCGACACAAATCCTTCGAGCTTTTTACATATCTTGAAAAATCACCCCAACGCCATTGTGGTCAGGACCTTTTCGAAAAGTCATTCCCTGGCGGGGATGCGTATCGGCTATGCGGCAAGCATAAACCCGTTTATCAGGGAAGGTTTTCAAACGGGAAAAGACTCGTACAACGAAGACACCATCGCCTTGTTACTTGGCAAAGCCGCCCTGGAAGACGACGACTACCAGAACAAGGTCACCGGTTCGGTTCAAAAAGAAAGAACCCGTATGACGAACGAATTGCTGGGCCGGGATTTCCTGGTTTTACCGTCGCAGGCCAATTTTCTTTTAATTGAACCGCCCGCCTCGCAAAAAGCCGGCGATATTCTACAAAAATTAAAAGAGCAAAAAATATTGATTCGCCACTTTAATACCCCGCTGCTTTCAAAATACCTCAGAATTTCCATCGGCACAAACGAAGAAAACACGGCGCTTTTGAATGCGCTGGAAAAAATTACAGGCTGACCGGCCGGGCGCCAGATCACAATTTACGGCTGTACTCGTCGAGTGACAATTTCCAGACCTTGACGCCGCAGTACTTGTCGCCCTCGGGGCAAACCGGTTTTATGTTCCTGCGTAAATAACAGGGGGCCCCGATGTATTTTTTAAAAAAAGGATACCTCTGGGTCAATTGCCGGACCTCGTCGAGCGAGCTGTAAAAAATTTCTTCCTGGGAGGTATAGCAAAGCCTGGCCTTCCACTTGTGAAAAAAATTGAGGTAGTCCCCCGATTCGTAAAAACGTACCGGGAAGGCATTGGGCAGCAGGTAGGTAAGCTTGTCCATGCCGGTACCGTTTTTGTAGAGCGAATTTATCAAGGTGAAGTTCCGCTGCATAAAACTGTCGTAGACCTCCTTTGCCTTCGATACCTCGCCAATCATCACCGGGGTGATGTAATCTTCCTCCAGCGAAACCTGGGTATACAATTCGGGTCTGGCCCCGGGTAGGGTTCGGTGGCGTTGCTCCTGGGAATCGGCCGTATGCGAAAGTTTTTTCTGGTAGGTAAAGTGCAGGTGGTTTAAGATACGCGCCCGAACGTCCAGGCTGACAGGGTAAAGGGTATCCCCGAGAACCGGGTTTTCATCTACATTCAGCAACGACTCGGCAATATTTTCTCCCGGTGAGCCTAAAACAGCCTGGGCAATTTCCTCAAGCACCTTCCCGGGCTCCTGGGTAGCCGACACCAGGCGAGAAACCACTCCGGCCTGGCGCAGCTTCTCGTCAAAAAGAGCGTTGTTCTTCAATGCCAAAGCCGGGTTTGACGGGATTTCCCGGTTGCCCATTTCAGGTTGGGGGGGTTCGGGAATTTCGGCGACAACCAGGGGGTCTACCCGGTCCACCTCCTGGAGCATTTTCAGAACCAGCGCAATAATCTCGTCATGCCGGTAATGATGCATCATGGCGACATACCGGTACAGGGTCAGGGCGCTTACCGTATGGTACATGTAGGCCGTCGTCGAAAGCGGCATAACATAGCGGGCAACCTCCATACATTTTTTCCGAACATGGCTTTCATACTTGTCTTTACTGTTTTTTCGGGCCCGAAAAATGGAATAGTACTCTTCTTCGACAGACGGCTTGAGAATTTCGACCAGGTTTTGGTAGGTCGCCATGGCATCTTCGTGAAAAAGAGCTATGCCCCCGGTCTTCAACTCCCCTGGCACAGTATACCAGTCTTTCCCCTTGATCGAAACATATCGTTGCGAAACCTGCTCCGAATTATAATAGGGATGGGCGTGCAAAAACTGCCAGATGGCGTTGCGGCTGATTCCGCTGATACCAAAGACGAAATGGGCATGCTGACGGGTCGTCAAATGCCCCGCCTGCATCGTAGATTCGGCGATTTTATCCCGAAGTTCTACGTTTTTTTCCATTTCCGGGGGTAAAATAATGCCTTTTGGGCTATAACAGGTCCTGGCGCTGGCGATAGAAAGGTTAAAAGGCGTGACAGCATGATCGATAAGACTTACTTGGAGATGACTATAATCATCCAGAATACTTTTAAACTTGTCCAGGTATCCCCGAAATGAAAACGGCATCTGGCAAAGTTCGTGTGTAAATGTACGCGGCAAGATGATTTTTGGTTTGAATTGACAAGGTAGCTGAGTTTTTTCTTTTCAACATACTATTTATATATTCAAAAAATTAACAAAAAAGTAATAGCAGCATGAGCAACTTGGATAAAGCATATGTACACAAAACCAACCCTGAAAATGTGTTTGTCACAAACCTTAGACAAACATTACCCTTGAAAATTCCCCAGGAAAAGTACGAAAAACTATATTCTTTGGCAGACGACACACAAAAGCGTCTTTTGCAGGACAATTACACCGGCCCCCACCCGGGTAGCGACGGCGATATGGATTTCTTTGCCCTCATCGAAACCAACGATGCGATCGACGATAGTTTCTATACGCTGAACGATTTCCTGGAAAAAAACGACATGAAAAGCAAGGATATGATTTACTATGCCGAAATGGTATTAAATTTAAATCATCCCTATTATTTTGAACACCCCAACGATCATGTGCCCGGCATGATGGCCATTGAGTTTGTCAGGCAAAGCCTTTCTGCGAGCATACACAAATTTGGCAATGTGCCCTTGACCGGCTATCACTTCGTTCTTTCAGACCTTAATGTCAGGTTTCTCAATTTTATTGAGTTTGATGCGCCCATCACTGTTAAAATAACGCTGAAAGATTTTTTTTCACACGACAACCAGATGTGGACAGACACGATATTTGAAACCCGGGTTTACCAGTACAGGGAGATCAAGGCCGAAATTGGGGTAAGAAACAGCATCATGAGCAATCCCGGTTATCGGCGCCTGCGCTCCCGGCACTTGGACAAGCTGAAGAAAAAACCAACCTGAAAAAGCGGGCCTTACAAATACAAGATTGAGCCTCCTGGTAAATTTTCTTATCGGAATACCGGTCATTTGCGACCCGCGGCGCCTGATATTTTGGCAATTCCATTTGTAAAATGGATGACATCCTGATTATGCCAATTGAACTGGACGTGATGCGAGAGAAGGGACGGCAAGAGAATCGTGAAACCGGCAATTGAAGGCGTTCTAATTGACTTCGACGGCGTAATCTGCCCAAATGCCGTGAACCTGACCTTTGATTTTGTGTACCAATTTGTAAATCGGTACATAAAAATACCGCGTATTTTTATTGAAAACTACCTTAAGGTAATTTCCTGTTTCCCGGTAGATTTGTCGGCAAAATTGTTGTTTACATCATTGGGATTGGAAGATAAAATAGACGTTTTCAAGACCGACTTTCGCGACTACGATAAAAAAGTAGATACGCTCGAAATCGATCCGGATTTTTTACGTTTTATGCAATTCTGTGAAAAAAACAGCATCATGTACCGAATATTTTCACTGGCGAACAAGGAACGTATTGAAAAAATTACCAATATTAACCCGGAATTTATATACCCCTTCGGTTCAAAAGGCAAAGCCAATATTCAAACCTACCAGGATTTGGAAAAACAATTGAATACCAGCCTCAGCCGCTGGATATACATCGACGACCACCCGTTGGCATTGCACACGGGTAAAAAAGCAGGCCTCACAACCGCTATGATGCTGAACACCATCTTCAGCGAAGATGATTACAATTCCTACCGGGATACGATCGATTATAAAATAAACAACTTCAAGGAGCTCCATAAAATATTTGAATTCCAGTTACAAAAGAATAAAAAGTCATGAAAACCGATACTTTAAGCATAAGAACCAAAAAATGATAAATATACAAGGATATACAATAACCGAAGTTATACATACGGGAAAAAAAACGATTGTGTATCGCGCAATCCGTAACCGGGATCAAACGACGGTAATTTTAAAAATTCTGCGCTCGGAATATCCAACCCCGGCTGAAAAGACACAACTGCAAAGAGAGTTTGACATCTTGACGTCGCTTGACCTGCCCGGCGTCATCAAGGCTTATGAAGTCGAAAATCATAACAATTCCTTGTTCCTGGTGCTGGAAGACTTCGGGGGCGATACGCTAAAAAGTTTTATTGCCAGGGGAAAATTATCCATTAGATTATTCCTGGAAATCGCGGATAAACTTTTAGAAGCCCTCGACGAAATTCACAAGCATGCCGTAATACATAAAGATTTAAAACCGCAGAACATTCTCATCAACCCCACAACATACCAGACCAAAATCAGCGATTTCAGCATATCGTCTTACTTTGCCAGGGAATCTTTAAAACTAAGCATCCCCGATCAACTTGAAGGAAGCCTGGACTACATCTCCCCCGAGCAAACCGGCTGGATGAACCGGATCGTCGATTATCGCACGGATTATTATACCCTCGGGATCACTTTTTACGAAATGCTCAGCGGGCACCTGCCGTTTATCTATACCGACTCCATGGAATTGATTCACGCTCACCTGGCCAAAGAGGCTCCTTTTTTAACCGACCTGGACGACAACATTCCCGCACCCATCTCGATGATCATCGCCAAACTTCTGGCTAAAAATGCCGAAAGTCGTTATAAAACCATCGAGGGAATCCGGAAGGACCTTCAACTGTGTGCAAAATACATTGAAGAAGGAAAAACCATTCAGAACTTTACCCCCGGGTTATTTGATATTTCAAATCATTTTAAAATTCCACAAAAACTTTATGGCCGCGAGAATGAAATTAAAATTCTATTGGAGTCCATTCAACGGGCATCCGAGGATACAAACGAATTAATTCTAATCTCCGGGGTGTCCGGAATCGGAAAATCCGCCCTGGTTCAGGAAGTGGTAAAAAATATCATAAGTCTTGGCGGTTTTTTTATCAGCGGAAAGTTTGAACAATTTAACAAGGATATTCCCTACCGCGGGTTTATTGAAGCATTTAATGGCCTGGTCAATTACCTCTTAACCCTGGATAATGCCAGGATTCAATCGTGGAAGGAAAAAATAATCGCCGCCGTCGAAAACAACGGACAGGTCCTCGTGGATTTTATCCCCAGGTTAAGACTGATTATCGGCGAGCAATCTCCGGAAATTCCCCTTGGGGCGCTGGAAACCCAAAACCGCATACATACCTTGTTTCAAAAGTTTCTGGGCCTGTTTTCGGCCCCGGAACATCCCCTGATGATGTTTATCGACGATCTACAATGGGCGGATGCCTCATCAATTAAACTCATAAAAGTCCTGATGACAAATACGGAGAATCAAAATATCATTTTTATTGGCGCCTATCGGGACAGCGAGCAGGAAAATCAAAAAAATCGCCTGACAGACACCATACGCGAAATAGATAATTTCCGAACAAAGTACAACCTGTATTCCAATCATAAACTCCCGATAAACTACATTCACCTGACTCCTGTTGATAAAACCGCCATTGCCCAGTTGCTTGACGACACCCTGGGCAGGCAAGACGAATCGAAAATTCCCTTTGCGGAATTGATCGAACACCAAACGGCGGGAAACCCGTTTTTCATCAACCAGTTTTTAATTTCAAATTACCAGGAAGGGTTGATCTATTTCCAGAAGGAAAAAAACGCCTGGGACTGGGATATCAATAAAATAAAAATGAGGGGAGTTACCGAAAACGTTATTCAGTTGATGGTAAAAAAAATAGAGAACGCCAACAAGACAACCCGTAACATACTTGAACTGGCCTCGTGCATCGGCAACCAGTTTGACCTGAATGTTTTATCTAAAATTAACAATACCTCCCTTGATGAAACCCGGAAACAGCTGGTGGAAGCGACAAGGGAGGAGTATATACTTCTGGCCGACCGCCCGGATAACGAAACTACCGCCTCCCATTTCATATTCCAGCATGACCAGATACGGTATGCCGCTTACTTTATGATTGAAGACGGGCGCAAAAAAGCCATCCATAGAAATATCGCCGATATCATATTAAACCAGAAAATTCATGCCGGTACTCCGCCCGCATTTAACAACGAAGTCAATCAATTATCTTCGCTTGAACAATATATCAGTACGGAAACAAACCTGCTGACCCTGGAGGTATGGCTTGCCGACGTAATCTTCCTGTTAACAAACCATTTAAATCTTGCCAAGGACAGCATTTCGGATCCGGCGGAAATAAACGTTGTCACGGCGTTAAACCTCATTGCGGCCAGAATCGCCCGGGGCAGCGCGGCTTTTGAAACTGCCCTGAATTACCTTCATACGATAAATCAAAAACTTGCCCACAATGCCTGGGAAAAAAATTATACGTTAACCCTGAGTCTTTTTAACGAAATTGCCGATTGCGAGTATATCAACACAAACCTTGAAGAATCCGAAAAAATATGCAAAATTATCCTGAAAAAGGCCCGTAACGTTCTGGACAGGGTCAAGGTATTCGAAATCAGAATCGCCAGCCTTACCTCCCAGAACAGGCTGGATGACGCCATTGCCAACGGCATCACGTTTCTGCACGAACTCGGCGTGCACCTGAAACCAAACCCGGAAAAATTTGCCCCCTTGCCAAAACTTGCCCTGGCCTATTTGAAAATACGCAACAATATTGAAAAATTATCAGAATTGCCCGAAATGACGGATCCGAAAAAAATCGCCGCGATGAACATCCTGGTTCAGGTACATGCGCCGACATTTATCTCGTCTCCGAACCTGGCCCCCATGGTTGTCCTGGAACTGATCCACCTTACCCTGAAATACGGAATTTCCGAGAAATCAACATATGGTTTTGTATGCCTGGGTATGATACTCGGATCCGGGTTTGGCAACTACTCCTACGGTTACAGATTTGGAAAACTGGCAAGAGAAGTTCTGCAAAAATTTCATATAACCAATACGGACTGCAAGGTATTGTTTTTATACGGGAACATGATATCTCACTGGCAAATTCCATACCACGAAAGCCAGGTCATTCTAAATGAAGCCTTTCACAAGGGTACCGAATCGGGAGATCAACTTTTTGCCTCCTACGCCTTGAACTGGACAAACATTTATAATTTTCTCATGCGAAAGCCGATTCCGGAAACCCTGAAAGGTTTTGAAAAAGACGAAGTGCTTATGAACAAAATTCATCAGCAGGATGCCGTCGATTTATTTCACCTCTGGCGGCAATTCATCATTAACCTTTCCGAACTCGACAACATTAAACTCGACATACGGGGATTTGTTTTTGATGAAAAAATAACAGTCCCTTTCTGGGAACAGGTACACAACGGTACATGCCTGTTTACTTTCTACCTGCTAAAATCCATTTTGTTTTACCTGCAAAAAGATTATGAATCCGCACTGAAATTTATCAAATTATCAACTCCTTATGAGAGCGGAGTTTTTGGCATGCCGGTGGTTGCCGAACAATGCTTCTTCCATTCGCTGGTCCTTGCGGGTTTGTACTCCAGGTCAAACGATAAAAACGAAAAATCCGATCTTTGGGCCGCCTTGATCATAAACAGGAAAAAATTTAAAGTCTGGGCAAAAAATTCCCCGTCAAATTATTCCCACAAATACCTGCTTATCTGTGCGGAAATGCTCCGGATAAAAAACAACCCGCGGTCCATCGAAGCTTACAAGACGGTCATTGAATCCGCCAGAAAGTATAAATACCTTCTGGAAGAAGCCCTGGCCAACGAACTTCTGGCGACATATTATTTTACAAATAAAAACCTCTTTATTGGTCATGCCTATCTTAAAGAGGCATTTTACCAGTATAACAACTGGGGCGGGCGGGCCAAGATGTTTATCATGTTAAACGAGTACCCGGAGATACTGCAAAATAAATCCGTATTAAACGAAACCACAATTTCCGAACCGGGCAACTATACCTCGGGGGCAACAGAATCTCTGGACTTTAGAACCATTCTGAAGGTTTCGCAGAGTATCTCCAGCGAAATTGACCTGCAGCGCCTTGTTGAAAAACTGATGAGAATTGCCATTGAAAATGCCGGCGCCCAGAGAGGTTACCTTATCCTGTCAAAAGGAAACAATCTATACATTAGCGCCGAGGGTGAGACCGACCGGGTCAAAATTTTACCAATGACGCTCATCGAAAACTGTGAGGAAATTTCAAAAGCCATTGTTAATTATGTAAAGGTTACCAAGGAAGTCGTGGTTCTAAACGACGTGTCCGAAGAAAATCAATTTAAACAGGATCCTTACATAATCCGAAAAAAACCAAAATCCATCCTCTGCGCCCCGGTAATCAAGCAAAACAACCTCATCGGCATTCTCTACCTGGAAAACAACCTGATGCCCAACGTTTTTACGCGAAAGCGGCTGGATATCTTGAATCTCCTGACCATGCAGGCGGTTATATCGCTGGAAAACGCAACTCATGTCGACCAGATCAAGAGCATCAACCAGGTACTGGAAAAAGAAATCAAACAACACAAAGAAACCGAAGACGCCCTGCGCCTGAGCCGGGAACGTTACGCGCTTGCCGCACGAGGAGCAAACGACGGACTCTGGGACTGGGACCTTATTAAAAACGAAATTTATTATTCCCCCCGCTGGAAAGAAATGCTCGGATACCAGGAAGGAGAAATATCTCCCAATCCCGAAGAATGGTTCAGCAGAATACACCCGGAAGACCTGGGCAACGTCAAGATGGCCATCGATACCCATCTTGACGGTACCCGGCTACACTTTGAATGCGAGTACCGGCTTGCGCATAAAAACGGCAGTTATCTCTGGATGCTGACACGGGGATTGGCGGTTCGCGACGAAGCCAACAAGCCCACCCGCCTGGCCGGCTCCCAGACGGAAATTACGAAACGAAAAATAGCGGAAGATCAGCTAAAACATGACGCCCTGCACGATTCGTTGACCGGGCTGCCCAACTGGAATTTGCTGCTGGATCGTATGATGCATGCCATCAACCGTAAAAAGCACCAATCGACCTATGTTTGCAGCACACTTTTCCTTGATATCGACCGTTTCAAGATTATCAACGACAGTCTTGGTCATGAAACGGGAAACGAACTTCTTATTGAATATGCCAAAGTTTTACAAAGCTGCCTCTCGCCGGAAGATACGGTTGCGCGCCTTGGCGGAGATGAATTTGCCATATTGCTGGAAAACATAACAGACGTCAACGAAGCCATCAGAATCACAAACAAAATCCGCAACAAGTTGATGAAACCTTTTCACATCAACGGACACGAACTGTTTATTACCATCAGTATCGGAATGGTGATCATCAATTCCGATTATCAAAAACCCGAAGAATTCCTGCGGGATGCCGATACGGCCATGCACCGGGCCAAGGTTGCCGGGGGAAATCGCTACCAGATTTACGACAAGACCATGCATTCCAGGGTAATCGGCTTTTTGAAACTCGAGGGAGAAATCCGCAAGGCCATCGAGAAAAAAGAGTTTCTGATCTATTACCAACCGTTGATTTCCGGAACCGATGGAAAAATATTGGGTGTTGAGGCCCTGGTGCGATGGAACAAAGATCATAAAGTAATGAAGTATCCCGGAGACTTTATTGAAGTCGCCGAGGAAAACGGTCTGATCATACCCATCGGGCAATATGTTTTAAACGACGTTTGCAAGCAAATAAAAATCTGGCAGCAGTTGAACCTTCCCCGGCTGACGGTCGCGGTAAACCTTTCGCCGAAACAATTTGAACAGGAAGACCTCCTGGAAATGATCGACGATACCATTCAAGGCGCCAATGTGGAGGCAAGCCTGCTTCAATTTGAACTTACCGAAACGATTCTCATGAAAAACATTGCCTATGCAACCGAAATTCTTGAGGACCTGAAAAAAAGAGGCATTCATACATCGATCGACGACTTTGGTACAGGTTATTCCTCGCTAAATTATCTAAAGAGGTTTCCGGTTTCGAAATTAAAAATAGACAAATCGTTTGTTCAAAACATCACCTCTCACCACAACAACGACAAAGCCATTATAAAAGCCATCATTGCCATGGGTGAAAGCATGAATATGCGCGTCGTGGCCGAAGGAGTCGAAACACCCGAGCAGTTAAAATTCCTGGTCGATCAAAACTGTCATGAACTCCAGGGGTATTATTTCAGCAAACCCCTGTCCTCCGAAGATTTTATCGCTTTAATTCAAAAACAACAATCTTTTAACCTCAAGGTTTAACAAAAGAAATATGCCATGGAACATGAACAGGTCGTACCTGGTAACCGCAACCGCCGTCGCCGTGATTGTGGTTCTTTTTTCCGTCGTGATCTTTCACAAGTCCCAAAATAAAACAAAACCCGTGAATAATTTTGCCACCCTGGTTTCCGAAACGCCGGGTGTGTTTATAAACAACATACCCGCAAAACAAGGTTCCCGGATTCACCCCAGGGACATTGTCGAAAGCGACGGGGAAAATTACCGCCTTAAAATTTCAGACGCCGTTGTCCTCGATGTCCAGAATAAAAGCCGACTGTGGTATTTTGAAAAAGACGGTATCATCCGCGTTGAACTGATAGAGGGGGCAGTTGCCTTCGTTGCAGACTCGACAAAAAAACCAAACCGCATGGTATTTTCAACGCCGACCGGGGACATAGAGACCGATGGCGCCGTTTTTTACGCCCGCGTATTATCTCCCGATGAAACCTACGTTTGTATTTGTCACGGCCAGATCAACATAAAAACAAAAAACGAAACCAAAACTGTCCCGGCGGACCATCATGGCGGTTATACGATAAGGAAAGTTGGCCAGTCTGAGAAAATCCTGCCCGGCGAAGTAAAGTACCACGATGATCGCCTGCTTGAGGAAATGGCTGCCGGCATAAACTACAAGATCGAATTTCGTCAATAAAGTCAGCTAACGAGTCTGTGCGCCAACTTGCTTTCTGAGTAAGATGAGAAAGTTCAATGCGATCGAAAAGTGGCCGATAGGTCCGCCAATAGGCGGGCCAAAAGGCCATTCACGGAGTTTTTCGAAGAAAAATGAAGCTTTTCGAGTAAAGCGTTGAACTTTGGGGTTGACGTTGTTTTCGGAAAACAGTTGTCGCACAGGCTCTAACGTCACCAGAATTGAAATCCGGGTACAGATTCAGGAATTGACAAAGTAAACGGTATAATTATACTGATCGGGAAAACCAAATACAAGGCAGCCAACGCCTGAGAATCCCAAGAGAACCAAAATGAAAAAGACAATTCAAATCCTGCTATCCTTGACGCTTTTGATTTCATCCTGTGGGCTAAAATCCGCAAACTCCGTAAATAACGGTGAAGAAAATCCGCCGACAAATCCCGCCGCCATGTATACTATCGGGGGAACGGTTACAGGATTGCAATCGGGAAACATCACCCTGCAAAACAATGGCGCAGATACGTTATCCGTGTCGTCAAACGGCAATTTTACCTTTGCAGCGGCTCTCCAGCCCGGGGAGGCCTATCATGTCTCCATTTCGGCCACACCGTCCGGCCACATCTGTAATATAACCCGGGAATATGGACTGGTCGGGTCGAATATTACGGATGTAGCCGTCATATGCAATACTGCCGCTTTTAGCGTCGGGGGCGTTCTTACCGGCCTGCAAACGGGAAAATCCGTAACGATTCAAAACGAATATGAACGTTTAACGTTAAATACAAACGCAACCTGGGTATTTTCAAATTTGATCGTGCTTGGCGGCAGTTATACCGTAACTGTTTTGGAGCAGCCGGCAGGCCAGGTATGTAAAATATCTAACGGCGTCGGCTGGGTATCCGGCGCGGCGGGCAACGTCAATATCACCTGCCTGGAATCTATACCCCCAAATACAACGGTCAGCGTAAACGGTTATATTGGCAAACTCGCGCAAACCGTTACTTTAAGTTGTACCGACAACCTCTCCGGATGTAAAAGGATCGTATATACCACCGACGGAACGACCCCAACAATTTCGCCTGACGGTTTAACGGTTCATGGAACCGAGGTTTCCGGCAACACGGCAATGGTTTCCATAACCGCTGATACCGACCTGGATTATTTATCCGAAGACAATGACGGCAACAAGGAACCCCATAAAAAAAGAAGCTATGTTATTTCAAACTCCGGGATTATGTATAAAGGCGGGGACGGTCTTTACGCAGGCGCCGGTATTAACCCCGCCAGTTTTAAAAAAATCGGCTTTAATTTAATCGCCGTGGGCCCTCATTCCCTTTTTTATGACAACCAGACCGGCGTTTTATATTATGCCGCATATACCGACCTTGTATTTTCAACCAATGGCGGTACGGAATGGCATCAAAGAACAACCGGCTCCGGGGGCGCCTGGAACGTATTTGCCCAGGGAAACCTCCTGGCTTATTCTCACTTTCCCTGGAAAAGTATGGAAATATCAACCGACGGCGGCAATACCTTTTCCCGTAAATCAATGGCCGACGGCCTGGGCGGAGTCTGGATAAACGAAATATCCGCCTCAAACGGAATCATCTACGTGGCCACCTACCCGGAATCCGGCAACAGGTTTATTCCGGCTACAGGGGGACTTGCCATATCAACCAACGGCGGAGTTAGTTTTACCATCAAAACAAAAAATGACGGACTTGGCGATAATAGCGTAAACGGAGTTCAAGCCGTTGGCTCCACGGTCTATGCCTCCACAATCAAAGGACTTTCCATATCAACCAACGGCGGTCTTTCCTTTGTAAACAAGATTTCGGGCATTTCAGTCAACGATGTATTTATCTCGGGAAATACTGTTTATGCCGCCACAATTAACGGTGTTTATAAATCAATCGATAACGGGGGCACATTTACAAAGCAAAATTACAATTTAATTTCAAATTACGTTAATACAGTATATGTAAACGGACAGGATATATACACGGCCACCTCAGGCGGTTTGTCGGTTTCTCATGACGGCGGAGCGACATTTGCAGGTAAGACTACCGCCGACGGTCTCGGGCATAACACCTGCTTTGACCTGCATGTAAACGCCAATACTATTATTGTTGCAACCAACGGCGGTCTGTCGACCTCTACCGACGGCGGTTTGACCTTTACCAACAAAAAAACCAGCAACGGGCTTGGCGGCTTTACCGTAAAAGATATTTATGCGGCTAACGGTAGAACCTATGTGGCCACGACTAGAGGTCTGGGAGTTTCTACCGACGGAGGTCTGACATTTTCCAACAAAACCACCGTCAACGGCCTGGTCGATAATCTTGTGCAATATGTTCGGGCCGCAGGATCCATGGTTTATGCCTTGATGCCCGGGGGGTACAGTAATGGTTTCGGGGATCCCATTCATCCTGGAGGCCTGGGGATTTCTACCGACGGCGGCCTGAATTTTTCAACTGCCAATGTTGTTACATCCTGGGCCGGCGGAGTCTGTCTTTCGGGTTCAAGCTATTACTTTACCCAGGCCGCTGGTATAGACCATGGATTTTCGTACACCACCGATAATGGGCAAAGTTTTACGTTTGCTCCCATTACAGGCGCAGACTACCTCAACGACCTGTACGTTAGCGGCAATGTAATTCTGGGCCTGGATTATTTTTATATTTATTTTTCTACCGACTCGGGGGCTACGTATTCGTTAATCGACCTGACGGCTGTTTCAACTGATCAAGGCGTTATGGATTTATCAGGGCAGGCATTTGAAAGGGTCTATTATGCAAACGGCGTCATCTACCTTGGATTTGAAAATATCGGGATTTTCTATTCGGCAGACAACGGGGCAAGTTTTACACAATATACCGGGATATTTAACGGATCCATAAACGGCGTACCCGTCCCCTTCTGGACATACTACTATGTTCCCTGATTTCCTTTATCATTACCCCTGTAATTTCAGGAATTGTATGACACTTTGTCACAAGAAAGCCGCTGGTCTCCTGTTAACGTATTGAACAACCGTGAATAGCCGAGGTGCTTTTAAACCTGGCCGGTCAATACGTTAATTCTCCCCGGCAATGCCTCGACGGTTATCGACGTAAATTCTATTTCTTTGCTTTTTTGGTTTTCCTTGCCGGGCTTGCGGATAATGTCGCCGTCGACTTGAATCATAAAAGAACGTTTTGACGTTAGTTGAAACTTATCGCTTGAAACATATTGAACTTCTTTTTGATCGATATGCCGCCCGCGCCCGGCCCCCAACATAATTTGCAGGGTCCGGGAAAAACCGCATTTACGAATCATCAGAAGATGAATTCTGCCGTCATGGATTTTTGCCTCCGGGAGAAACAATCGCCCGGTAGCCCAGAAGCGTATCTTGGAAAATAAAATCGACACAAATTCATCTTCAATGACAATTATTTTGGATGATTTTTTCGATGAAGACAGTTCTTTATAGCCAATGGTAAATGACGACGGTATCGCCTTTTTTTTAAAAGCCTGGTACATCCCGAGAATTCCCGCAACCGTTTGATTTTTTTTAAACAGCCGGGATAAACATTTTTCCGCCATACCGGCAGGGTTTGTATCGTCCTGTCCGGGAAACTTTTTCTGGAACCGGGCCACGTAAAGATTGGTGAAGACGCCGATACCGACGTTGGCCTGCCCCGGAAAGTAATATGTAAAATTTTCCCGCCCGGTTGTTTTGCCCGAAGGCCTGCCCGAGATCTTACCGAGATCCATTTTTTGAAACCGGCAGGCGCAAATGGCAGATACGGCATCGTCGATCGAATAAATTCCAAGCTCGCGTGCTATGTCGTCCGAGGACCCCAGGGGAATGATCCCGGCCGGCAGGGACGCCTTTGCCAGAACCATTTCGTTGATTAAAATTGTAAAGGTCGAATCGCCGCCGGCGGCCGAGACAGACTGCCATTGCGATACATTTTTTTTCGAGAGATGTTTTTTGACAAGGCTGCGCAAATGTTCTTCGCTTTCGGTGACGACCAGTTCATGCAAGACGTTTTTTTTATCCAGTGCCGCCTCAAGTTGTTTTTTGTAATTTATCGACCGGTTTTGCCCGGAACTCGGGTTAAACAATATGAGGTTTTTTTTCATCGCCGTTGTATTTCTGGTATGCAAAACGCCCTGCATACCAGAATTTGCAGTCGCTTATATGAAAAGTAAAATAGAATCCCGCGTCAACCTCATCGTTCTCATTTTCTACAGTCTGCCGATGGTGGCAGGCGGCGCCATGAACATGCTCGTGTCCCTGTACCTGATGAAGTATGCGACCGACGCCCTGTTTATCGCCCCGGCAGCCATGGGGACGCTTTTTTTAATTTCCCGCATATGGGATGCCGTCAATGACCCCATCTTTGGTTACCTCAGCGACCGCACCCGCAGCCGTTTTGGCCGCCGCAAGATCTGGATCATGAGCTCGGCAATTCCGGTGGGCGTCTTTTTTTACCTTCTCTGGATGCCGCCGGAATACCTGAAGACCTTCTGGATGGGCCTTGCCCTGATCGGTTTCTACACGGTTTTTACGACCCTCTATGTCCCCCACTATTCTCTCGGCGCCGAACTGACCTCGGATCACCACCAGCGCCATCGCCTTTATGGCGCCCGGGCGATCGCCGAAAACGTCGGAATTTTTCTTGCCGTCGGGGTCTTGCAGGCATTACCCGATACCTCCCTTGCCCGGTTGCGAATCCCCTGGGTCATGTTCCTTGTCGCGGCCGTCTCCGTTGTCTTTATACTGGCCATGAATTTTTTTGTTCATGAAAAAAGCCGGCCCCAAGGCAAGTCGGAAAGTTTTCTCAGCGCGGCAACCAGCGTGTTTCAAAACCGCCACGCAAGGTTGATTTTAATCGCGGGTTTTTTTGGCCAGTTTGGCGCCGCCATTATTTTCGGCATGACCCTGTACTTTGCCGAATACGTCATGCTTGCGCCCTCTGCCGGAAACCTGGTGGTAGGCATTTTTATCATCTGCGCCTCGGCCACCATCCCGGTCTGGATCTACCTGCTCAAACATTTCGAAAAAAAGACCATCTGGATTGCGTCTAACCTCATCCTGGCCATGTGCTTTGCCCTGACCTTCACGCTGGAAAGCAACAACCTGGGCACGCTGTACCTTATTTCCATTTTCGCAGGGGCCGCCTCCGGTTCGATTTTATTTGTTCACCCGTCGGCCCTGGCCGACACGATAGATTACGAAGAGCTGATGAGCAGCAAAAAATCACAGGGTATTTACTTTGCGATTTTTACTTTCGTGAATAAATCGGCGATGGCCCTGGCGGCGATGACCATCGGGTGGATGCTGGAGTTTGGCAACTTTGCGCCCAACGTCAAACAGGGCGAAGATTCCCTGTTGTTCATTCGAATTACCTATGCTTTTTTTCCCGTGGCAGGCTTTGTCATCGCCGCGGCCCTGCTGACGTTCTATTCCCTGGGCCGCGAAGAACATTCAAAGATTCGCCGTGAAATCGCCCGCAGGAGCCAGCCTTAAGCCAATCGCCTTAGACAATGCGTATGAAAAAAAATGAATACAGGGCTTGTTAAAAAGTTTATTGTTATAGTATGAGTAAAAACAAAGTAGACGTCATCATTATTTCCGATATCCACCTGGGTTCCAACTACTGTCACGCCACGGATTTGCAGAATATGCTGGAGTCGTACACCTTTAAAAAATTAATTCTCGTGGGGGACGTTTTTCAGCACGGCAATTTTGACAGGCTCCACAAAATGGATCGCCTTCACCGCTCTCACTGGAACGTTCTGTCGCTCTTTCGCAAGCTGACCGAACCCGACAGGGGCGTTGAGGTAATCTGGATCGAGGGCAATCATGACTGGAAAGTTTTGAATATTATCGGCGCCATCCTGGGCATACACATCTTTGACGAATACTCCTGGGAGTCGGACGGTAAAAAATTTCTGGCCATTCACGGGCACCAGTTTGACCTGAGACTGCCAAAGAGCGAACTTCTAAACAAGATCGGGCAAAATGCCTATCTTTTTATCCAGAAACATTTTCAAAAAAAATTCACCCGCTACATTTCCATCATTGGTAAAAAATTTTCACGGTCGGTCCAAAATGTTCGAAACGGGGCCATCTCCTATGCCGCCGAAAAACAGTGCGACTACGTGTTCTGTGGTCACACCCATGTTCCCGAATCGGTTACAAAAACCGTCGACAACAGGGAAATCCGCTACTTCAACACCGGGACCTGGGCCGATGGGGCAAAGCTCACCTACATCACGGTAACCCGCGGCAATGCCATGCTGCACGAATTTACGCCGTAGTTTTATTTTCTTTTTAAAAATTGTTTTGAAGCGGGAGGTTCATCCCGAAATTTTCTGCAATGAAAACGTAGCCGACGCAGGCGCCCGTAATCGCGCCCTTTATTGCGGGCCTTTATTACGGTAAGAAGGCAACTGCGCCAGGGTGATAAAATTACATCAGGTTGCGCATTAAGATGGCGGCAACCAGCGACAAAATCGCGTAGAACTCGGGAAAGGCGGCCAGAATAAAAGTATTACCAAACACCTCGTGACCGCTGCCGATGGCGGCGATACCGCTGGCGCAAACCCTGCCCTGCTGAATGGCCGAAACCAGGGCAACCAGGCCAAGAGCCAGACCGGCGCCGAAAACAACCGCCCCCTGGAAAAGCGAAAGATTGGCGTTCATGGACTCATTGTACATGATAAAGCCGACAAATCCATAGAGCCCCTGGGTTGCGGGCAATGCCGACAAAATCAAACCGTTTGCAAACTTATCCGGCCTTTTTTTCATCATCCCGATTACCGCCGATCCGCCGGTAACCAGCCCGATCGCCGAACCGACTCCCGAGAGCCCCACCATCAAACCCAATCCCGACATTGCCAATATAAAAGCCATACGTTACTCCTGTTTATTCCCGGTAATACCCGAATTCCCGTATCCCTTATTTTTCCCGGGTAAGCGGCGTAAACGGTTTTCCGCCGCCTTGAAATTGCAAATTCTTGTAAAACTCGACAAAGGTCAGCCTCAGCGAATGCACAAAGGCGCCCAGCAAAGACAAAACAATATTCAGGGAATGCCCGAATAAAAAAATAAATCCGGCAAACGCCATAAAAACCAGGGAATCCGGCGAGGCGTGTAAAATCATAAACCCAATGTTATTAAAGGCGCTCCCCAGAAGGCCCCCGGCCAGTCCCAGGGCAAAGAGCCTCAGGTAAGACAGGATATCCCCGATGATGCCCGAGGCAAACCCGTAAAATTCCCAGAGGGCAAGCGGCGGCCTGATCCAGATTTTTTTATCCGGGTTGTTGAAAAAAACCAACAGCAGCGTACCCGAAATCAACAGGTAAGACGACCATTCATAGGGAACCCCGGCAACGGCCTGGCCGATGAGCGCCGCGCCAATTTTCATGTCGGCAAACCCCATCAGGTTCTTATGCGCCGATAAAACCAGGAGGCCGGCAATCTGCAAGATATACGCCAGTGGCATCAGCGCAAAAACAAAGCCGGACTTTTTCCAGCGGTTGATGATTTGCAGCACCATGCCAAAGATGACCTGGGTAAAACCGACCAGCAGAGAAAAGGTCATCGCGGGAAACACCATCTTGCCCTGGTCCTTATAAGAGGCCAGAAAATCATAGGGCGAATCCCGGTGTACCAGGGCATTGCTCAACTCGGGAACCTGGTATATGGAAAAACCAAAAAACGTGTTCAGCCAGTAACCGGTAACCAGGGTAAACGCCCCGAGTATCATACCGAGCATCATAATCGGCTTAAGACCCTCGTTGACCTTGAAATACCCGATCGATAGAACCAGCAGGATGATTATGGCATAGCCCAGGTCGGCGATACACAAACCGAAAAAAAGCGTAAAAAAGGGCGCAAAAAGCGGCGTCGGGTCCATCTCAAAATACGACGGCAGCGAAAAAATTCTGGTAATAACCTCAAACGGCTTCACCAGGAAGTTGTTCTTTAATTTTACCGGCGGGTTGTCGTCAACCAGGGGATCGTCGATTTGGTACCAGAGAGTAAACGGCTTCAGGAGCTCCTCGACGGCCGCCTGGTTCTCGGCGGCAAACCAGGCCTGGGCCTGGGTCAATCTCCCGGGTTCGTCTTCGTTGCAATTCAAGGCAGCCTCGGTCAACCGAACCGTATTGACAACGTTTACCGAGAACTTTTCCAAAACGTCAATACAGGCAATGTAATGTAATATTTCGCGTTTGAGCCGGAATCTCTCCCTGGTTTTTTCCTCTAAGGCCCGAACGATATCGCCCAGCGGCTCTGCCGGAAGCCATGTCTCTTCGGCGCGAATCCCCGAATTATCTCTCGAAAAAACAATAAAATGAACTGTTTTTTTATCCCGGCAAACCACCTCGTACATGTGGTTTTGAAAATCAACGGCCAAAAACTTTTTCACGGGCATCACATAGAAATGGGTAAAAACGCCGTGTTCGTTTAATTTTCGAACGGCCTCCATTTGAAAATTACCCCAGGGCAGCAGCTTTTTTTTGTCGATCTCCAGTTTTTCAATTTCACGGCTGGTTTCGGCGTGTTGCTCATGAAGCCGGTCGAGTTCGGATAAAATGGCGATGGGGTCGGCCGGGGCAATCTGCGCGATGTCGGGAACAAATTTGCGGTGTTTTTTCTTTTCTTTTTTTAGTTCCGCAACGGTTCGGCGCACCTTGTTTAAAAGTTCTATTTTTTCTTCGAGGTACTTGTCAACCTTTTCCCGTTCTTTAACAATTTCAAGCCAACCCGATTCCTGGACCCGGCGCAGGAAGGCCTCTTTTTCGGCGGCCAGCAAAATGATCGAAATTTTCTTCATCGCAATGACCATTATGCCGTCTTCCTTTTTTTCATGATTTTCTGGCCGGCCCGGGAGAGGTTGTCTTCGTCCTCGAGAAACCGTTTGATTTGCAGCATGGCCTTGTTGTAGGCAGGAATTTGAATTTTCTCGTACAGGTTCACCTTCTGGGTGGTCTTTTTTCCGGCCCGGATCAGTTTATCGAGGTTTTCCTTTTCAACGCCAACCTCGGCGAGTTTATTCAAATAATTTTTTAAAACGTTTATGCCCTCGAGAAACCACTTGGGCTCCTGGAAAACGCTGAACCAGTCAAGGTCAAATTCGACATGATGAAATTGCCGGATATGAACCCCGGCAATACTGACCGGCCCGGTAGAGACCGACTTTATGCGAAGGATGTCCGGAAATTCCGACCAGATCTTCAGGTTCTCGACGATGGGCTTTTTTAAATTTTCAAGCTCGGTCTCCAGGGAAATAATTTTATTGCGCAAGAGTTTTACCTCTACGCGAAGGGCCGCCTCTTTGGCCCGCAGAATGGGCAGGGCCCTCATACGAACCTTTACGTCGTACTGAAATTTCTGAAGGCTGACTTTATTGTATTGAAACTTCAATTCCATTTATATTTAAAACTCATTTAGAAACCCCCGCCGGGTTCCTTTAAAAAGTCGGGGTACTCTTTGATAAACTTCCTGACCTTGGGGTCGATAACGGCCATACAGTATGGGTTTGCCATACGGTTCATATCGTAGTAGTTCTGGTGGTAGTCTTCGGCAAGGTAGAAAATGTCCAGGAAACTTATCTCGGTAACAAAGGGGGACGGGTAAATTCCCCTTTCCTGGAATTCCTTTTTCGATTTTTCGGCGGCGGCCTTTTGTTCCGGGCTGACATAGAAAATGACGCTGCGGTAATGCCTGCCGACGTCGTTGCCCTGGCGGTTTAACGTCGTGGGGTCGTGAATGTGCCAGAAGATCTCCAGGATATCTTCATAGGAGATTTGATCCCGGTCAAACTCGATGCAGACGACCTCGGCATAATCGGTCAAACCGCCGCAGACCTCCTCGTAGGTGGGTCTTTTTGGTCCCCCGCCCGAAAACCCCGACTTGACCGAGACCACCCCCGAGACCCTTCGATAAACGGCGTCGAGGCACCAGAAGCACCCGCCGCCCAGGATCGCATAATCATGTATCGGAACCATGTTATCGATATTCATACCTTGACATGTTGTTAAAGACACAAACAACGTCAATTTAATTTAATTGACAGCATGCCCACATTTTCATTTTTAGTCCTAAGTCTATTTCTCTACCAAGTGGGTTTTTCGATGATAACGACAAATACAAAAATTACAATCTATTACAATCCCAAGTGCAGAAAAAGCAGGGAAGCCCTGCAGATCATCCGAGAAAAAGGCATCGACCCCGAAATCATCTACTACCTCGACGAACCGCCGAGCACAAAGGAACTTGCCGAGGTTCTTCGAAAAATGGGCAAACGCCCGCGCGATATTTTCAGAAAATCCGAGCCGTTATACAAAGACCTGGGCCTGAAAAACAAGGATCTCAGCGACGACATCCTCCTGGAACACCTGAACAAGCACCCGATTCTTATCGAACGTCCTATTGTCGTAAAAGGCCAGCGGGCCGTCTTAGGGCGCCCGCCTGAGGATATAAAAAAAATTCTTTAAAGACAGCCAGTCCTGAAAAGGAAAAATGCCTCGTGATTACCGAGTCCATTGAAAAATTCCGCAAAACCTATAAGATTGTGGTAACCTCCGGCCCTACCCGGGAGTTCATCGATACGATCCGTTTTCTGTCAAACCCTTCTACCGGGCGTATGGGGTATTACATCGCCAAGGCCGGCATAAACCTGGGTTACAAGGTAACCTACATTCACGGCCCCGTACCCGCCCGCTTCGGCGACGTTGAGGATGCCGAAAATATTTCCGTAATTTCTACCGTCGACATGCTGACCGAGGTTATCAAACAAATTGAACCGTATACGATCCTCATCATGGCCGCGGCCCCTGCCGATTACCGGCCCGAAAAAAAGTTCGACTACAAACTAAAGAAGAAAGAAAACCCCGAAATCAAGTTTGTCCCCAACCCCGACATCCTCAATACCGTGCATGAAATGCTCTCCGATAAAAACATACCGCATGTGCTTTTAATCGGCTTTGCGGCCGAGATCCAGAACGCCCTGGAATATGCCATATCCAAACTTGAACGAAAACACCTTGACATGATTTTTTTAAACGACCTGAGCAAGTCCGGCAGCGGGTTTGGGGTCGACACCAACGAACTGACGGTGATCCACAAAGACAAGTCTTATGAAAAATGGACAACCGACAGCAAAGAAAAGCTGGGTTATCGAATCATCAACGAAATCGAGAAATGCTGGGGATAACCTGCGCCCTGTACGACGAAGCGGTAGAGCTGATCGCACTGTTGAACCGGCAAAAAACCGGCTCTGTTTATCACTATTCCGGCGAAATTAACGGCGCCCCGGTTTCGCTGTTTCTAACCGGGCCGGGCCTTCGTAAAAATAAAAATCAACTGTTGCGGTGGATCAAAACCCTGCAGATCTCGACGCTTCTTCAAACGGGCTACTGCGGGGCGCTTACCAGGAACTTTCGGCCGGGAGATACCTGCCAGGTAAACCGGGTCCTGCCGGCAATCCGGGGGAATCCGCCAAATCAGCCCTCCGCCTTTACCATTTCCCCTGCTATGGAAATCCATACCCTGCCGGTTGATTCCCCGACCCTGGAATGCCCACCCGGCGATTTGCCACAAAACAAAGCCCTGGAATTCCATAGCCTGCTTACCGTGGATCACCCCATATTGACAGCCGAAGAACGAGACGACATCACCCAGAACGCCGATTTGGTCGATATGGAAGCCTGGCACATCTGCGATCTTCTGAAAGCCAATGCGCCCGGGGTAAAAACCCGCATCGTCAAGATCGTCGGCGACGTACCCGGCGATGAGCGCCTGATGAAGTACGAAATTTCCATGCGGGATTTTTTCAAAGAGCGCAACCCGCTGGGGCGTCTGAAGATCGCCCTGAAAACCGGCCCGGCATTTTGTAAACTTTACGCCCGAAAGCGGATGCTGCAAAGGACCCTGAAAAAGGCCGTTTGTGAGAATATCACGAACCTCTCGCCCCGGCCATGCGCTGGACCCGGCAAGGGGGCGGCCACGTAAAGGCCCGCGTAAAGGCCCGAAAGATAGACAAATGAAACCGCCAGAAAATTTTTTTATCCCGGTCATGACCATCGCCGGATCCGACAACTCCGGGGGGGCCGGCATTCAGGCCGACCTGAAGACCTTCATGGCCCAGGGTTGCTATGGCCTGTCGGCCATCGCCGCCATCACCGCCCAGAACACGGAGGGCTTTGCCGACTACCAGGCGGTTTCGCCTGGGCTATTGTATGAGCAGATCAGGGCATCGATAGGCCAGTGCACCCCCCGGTCGACAAAAACCGGGATGCTGGCCAATGTGGAAAATATCGAAACGGTCGGGCGGGCCATACGGGAGTTTAACCTCCAAAACCTCGTCATCGACCCCGTAATGAAGTCCTCAACGGGCAATGAACTGGCCGACAAACATTATCCCGAAGTTTTGAGAGACTCCCTGTTGACTCAGGCATTTGCGATAACCCCCAACAGGGCCGAGGCCGAACTCCTGACCGGCATTGCCATCGAGTCTTACGACGACGTGCAAAAGGCCGCCCGGAGACTTTTTGAAATGGGCGTTGCCAACGTGATCATCAAAGGAGGCCACCTGGATTTTGACGCCCAGGAGAGTGTAGACACGCTGTTTACAGGAAAAACCTGGAGAAAATTTTCAGTAAAGAAACTCGACCAGGGGTCTTTTCACGGAACCGGGTGTACGTTTTCGGCGGCCCTGTGTGCGGGTATCGCCAGGGGCCTCGAAATCGAAAAGGCTGTGGAAAATGCAAAGAGGTATACCTACCAGGCCATAGTCCAACGCCCCCTCGGCGCCCCGCCAGGTTTATTGCATCACGATGTGAAAATTTAGAGAGATTTGAAGGGTTGTCGAAGAAAGGCTAAAAGAGCCAAAAACCTCGCCGTTTATCGGCGTACCCCTTCCAGACACCCCTAAACCGGATTATTTGCTGATTTTTTTCTCAACAAATTTAACATACTTTCTGATCTTGGGGTCAAACTTGTTGACTTCCAGTTTTTCAGAATGAAGTTTCTTGTTCTTGGTCGTGGTATAGAAGTATCCCGTACCGGCAGTTGATTCCAGTTTTATAATGTCGCGCATATATCCAAACCCCAACTTAAAAATGGGATGTCCAGCAATAAATCTGTCTTTTATGGCAAAGCCGACAAATCCCAATGGCAAATTTATGGAATAATGGGGGGGAAACGCCCCCCTGCCTGCGGCTGCCTGCGTCAGCCTCCGGCACCCCCCGTGTAGATTACCTGGCCGACGACTAACGCCGGTCAAGCTTCGAATCGCCGTCACATGACGGGTTTCCGCCAACCTTGAGAAACTATCTAACTTGAACCCCGTAAAGACACACGACAGAAAAATTTTGGCAAAAAAATAAAACTACCGGTCTTCGCCAAAAGATCCTTGCCGTGTCGGTTAATGGCTTTTTTTAATAATTTGGTTGACACAATGTTCGTTTAAAAATGGAAGTTATGCAGATCTATAAAAAGACATAATATTTGTTGATTTTTTTTAATTTTTTTGTGTAAACTGACCGTTATGGATGCATCTCACTTAAAAAAATTGACGACAAATGATTAATGTGTTAAACTTATAGCGTTTCTACATTAAAAATGCAATAAAATTTAAAGGAAGTATCAATGAGTAAAATAAAAGACGCCCTGGTTAATCAGAAGGTAAAAAAACTCCTGAGCGCAAAAAACCCCGAAGAGTATATCGATAACTCTGTAAAAAGCAATTTGTCACAGAGAGAAAAAGCCAGAGCCACCAAGATGTGGCTGGAACAAACCGACTTCACCATCCAGGACATTTCCTATGCCCGAAACCGGCATCCCTACTGGAAAGCCATCAAGCAAAAAAATCACCAGTTTCGAACCCAGAAAAGATTCAGCGACTTTAACTTCAGCACCGGCAACAGCCAGCCTTGGACAAATGAATTGTTGAAGCAATTCCTGGACGTAAACGATAAAATCACCGACCGGGAACTGGCGAAGGAATTCCAGAGATCCCTGCCATCCATTCAGGCAATTCGCAGAAGGGTAAACCTGGCCAACCGGATTTTTGAACTAGAGGGCGCCACAAAGGTAACCAAAAGTATGCTGCTGAAAAAAATCATTTCAGACGAAAAGGTATTGCGTAAAAAACTTAACGAAATCAAAGAAGCCAACGGCATCAAAGACGCACCGAGAAGAAAAGCCCGAAAAAAGAGCTAAAAAAAAAGCTAAAGAGCAATAGGCCTTCCCCTGCTCCTGCTTGATCAGTCTTTTGAAGAGGTTTCGCCTCTTCAAAAGATCCTCTATCAGAATCACGAAATTTACGTAAAAAGGGATGATATGATTCATCCCTTTTTTAATGGCAACAAAGCCCGAAAACTATGGTATCTTTTAGAAGGGTCCCCGAATAAAATTCAAAGACTGGTTTCCTGGGGCGGGGCGCAGTCCAATGCCATGTATGCCCTTTCTTTCCTGGCACGGTATCGTAAATGGACGTTTCAATATTTCACACGCCGGGTTGACCCCCGAATTAAAGATCATCCCGCCGGCAATTTACGCTACGCCCTGGAAAACGGCATGACCCTGGTCGAGGTTCACCCGCAGGATTACGCCGAGACAATCTCCGGCCTGCCCGGAAAATATGCCGACGAAGTAACTCACCTGGTACCGATGGGGGGGCAGACGTTAGCGGCCGAAAAAGGTATCAAGCGTCTTGCCGGCGAATTATTCCTGCAAACTGGCCAATTGAATTTTAAAGCCTCAGATACAAAAATCTTTCTCTCGTCGGGTACCGGGACCACCGCAGCCTGCCTGGCAAGGCAGATGCCGGGCTTTCAAATCTACACCGTTGGCTGCGTCGGCAATAAAGAATACCTGGCAGAACAAATCAAACAAATCTGCCCGGTGCCTGAAAACCTCAACCTTCTTGAGTCGCCCTTGAAAGTCCCCTTTGGCAGACCGCACCCCGCCTTATATACCTGCTACCGGGAACTTTTAAGCGCGGGTATTGAATTTGACCTGATCTACGACACCCAGGTATGGCTATGGATAAAGCACAACCTTCAGAAACTGGAAAATAGCCATGTGATTTTTATTCATTCGGGCGGGGTGCATGGCAACGAAAGCCAGCTGAAACGATACGACCGGTTGACCCAGGGGGCACGGTAAAACCGTACCCCCAAGCAATATTCTACTTGCCTTTAAACATTTTGTCGATAACCTTCTGGTACTTTGTGGTTATGACATGCCGTTTAATAGAGAGCTTGGCGGTCAACTCGTCGCCGACTTCAAAGGGTTTTTCAATCAGGGCAAACTCGACAATTCGCTCAAACGGTTTAAATCCATTCTCAGAACTGATCAACTGCTTTAAGTCTTCTTTAATTAACGATTTAACCTCTTCACTGGCACAAACCTCTTTAAGGGTGGCGCCATATTTTTGGAGCTTTTCCATACTCGGAACGATCAATACGCCCAGGTTTTTCTGGTCCTGGCCAACGACCATGCAGTTGTCGACATAGGCTGACTGGTTTACCATGATCTCAATGGGTACCGGCTCGACGTTTTCCCCGCTGAGCAATACGATGGTATCTTTCGTTCTTCCAAAAAGTTTCAGGCACTGGTTGTGGGTCATCATCGCAATATCCCGGGTATTGAACCAGCCGTCTTTTGTGAGAACCTCTGCCGTAGCGGGCTTGTTCTTGTAGTAACCCGGCATCACCTGGGGACCCTTCACATGAAGTTCGCCCTTTAAACCGCACTTTCCCGGGTAAATGATATGCCCGTCGTTTAAATCCATGATCCGGACCTCGGTTTTCGGGTATACCGGGCCAATGGTTCCGATCACGAGGTCGTCGTCATGACGAACCGCCAGCACCGGGCATGTTTCTGTCAAACCATACCCCTCAAGAACCGGGATCCCGATGTTGTTAAAAAACAAATCCACGTGCATGGGCAGAGCCCCCCCGCCCGAAACCGAACCCTTCAACATTCCCCCCGTCGCCATACGGACTTTTTTCAGCACGATCTGGTCAAACAATTTATACCCGGGGTAAAACATGAGAAAAATAAGGGCTTCATAACAGCCCCGGAGCAACGACATAACAGGGTTTCGCCCGGAAATGTTGAGTTCCTTTCCCGAAAGAAATCGCTGCGCCCTGTTAAAATTCGACGACAGGTAATACGCCGCGTGAAACATCGCCTGTTTAACGGGCGACGATTTTTCAATGCTGCCCTGGATGCCAAGGTATACCTTTTCCCACAGCCGGGGGGCCGACGCCATGAACGTCGGTCTTACCAGACGCATATCGTCGCGAAGAGTTCTCAACGAAGTGTAGTAAGTTCCGCAACCGTAGGTCATGGCCAGCATCTCAAACATTCGCTCGAAAATATGCCACACCGGCAAGATCGACAACATACGGTCGTTATCGGTGATCTTGATCGGGCAATTTTCAACCTGGGCGATGATATTGCTGTGTGTCAGCATCACGCCCTTGGGTACGCCCGTCGTGCCCGAGGTGTAAATCAAGGTAAACAAATCGCTTCCTTTGATCTTTTTCATCGCCGTATCGAGTTTTTTTGAACTCTTGGCCCTCAGGGCCTTGCCCTTTTCCATCAGGTCGTATAAATGAAAAACACCCTTGGGAGCCTTCTCGTTTTTGGCCATTAAAATAATCTTTTTCAATTTGGTCAGTTTGCGCTGATTTTTTTTCACCCTTTCGTATATTTTCAGGTTTTCAACAAACAAAACCTTCATGTCGGAATGGGGAACAATGTGCAAAATATCATGATCGTTTACATCGGAGCCACGCGGAACATCGGCGGCGCCACAAAGAATCACAGACATATCGGCCAGAATCCATTCGTACCGGTTGTCGGCAAATAACCCGACGTGGTCGCCACCCTTGACACCCAGGTCGATCAACCCCATGGCCAGATCCTGAACCTGTTCATAGAGCTCGCCAAAGGTCACTTCTTCATATTTCTCGCCAACCCTGGTTGCAAAAGCCGGGCGGTCTTTAAATTTTTGAGCCGAATTGGCCAGCATCTCAGCTAAGTTTTTCATAACATCTCCTGATACCTTAAATTACTTTATTTTTGTATAAATATGGAAAAAGACATTCCATAAAAACTCATAACCACCAATTTTAAACTGATGTATCTTTTCGTCTATTCCTGACTTTTCTTCTGCAAGGTCAAACGATATTTGTAAATTTTTACCGCCTTTTAGGGGGCTGGTTTTTTACCGGTCACAGACGCCTGAGAGGCGCAAGCCAACGACAAAATGGCCTGCGGCGTGCCTATTGGCGTACCAGCCGGTCACTTTTCGATCCCATTGAACTTTCTCGTTTTTACTAAGAAACTGGTTGGCGCACAGGCTCTCACTGGTTCGGAAATACCCTCTCGCAAGTGTCGATTTTTTTGTTTACATCCCGATATATTTTTTCTAAACAAGCAAATGAGTAAAACATTAAAAACCACAATACTTTTTCTATCCTGCCTGACTCTGTCTTTTGCCTCCATTTATGCCAGTGACGAGACCAAAGAACCGATAAACGCCACCACTGAAGATGGGGAAAATGTTACCCTGTATCCCGATGGCAAATGGGAATACACCCCCGAGATAAAGCGCATAATCAACCCTAAAAAATTCCTGGTTCCGCCCCAATCCAAAGAAATGGTAACCGGGAAGGAGATAAAATATACCATCTATTATGACGCCACCAAATGGAAACCCATGGAAAAAAGCCTCAGCGAAATTGCCGAGTACAGCCTTGACTATAAAAATGGCAAAGCCTACTCGATGGTTGTCGCCGAAAACGAATCTGTTCCCCTGGAAGATCTCCGGGATGTTGTTTTAAATAACGTGCGCGAGGCCTCCGGTGGAGCCAAGGTGATCGCGGAGGAAGAGAGAAATGTAAACGGTCTAAAGATGATCATGATGACCGTTAAGGCTAAAATCGAAGGAATGAATTTTGTCTATGTCTACTATATATATTCAAACGACAAAACAGCCTTCCAGGTGGTTACTTTTACCTCTGAAGAATCCTTTCCGGAATATAAAAATGACCTGGAGAACTTCTTGAACGGGTTTGTGTTAAAATAATCTGCCCTGATGTAAAATTGCCCCCTGGGGAGGCCGCATATTTCACCGGCGGTGAAATATGCGGCTTTTTTTGCGCTGTTATATCGGCAAACAACCCGGATTTATAAACTTTTTTTTTAACCTTCCCTGAAAAAGTAATTTGACGCAGGGTCAGGGGTTTATATAACGCATGTCCTATCTGCGAGTAAGCGACCCCGGGTGATGCGACATAATAACCGGATTCTGCCATTTACCAGATAACGTCGGCGAATGTCCCGGTGACAAAAAGCCACAAGCCTTATAGCATGACTTAAAAAACAACCCCGATGCACCCGGTGTGTCCGGCAGGAGAGAAAATGAAATTTACCAGAAAATATACATCCGAACAAAGCGAAATCTTTTCTGACATACTTTTTGAAAAAAGAACGTCTGAAATTCTCAACACCGACGGTCGAAAAATCTTCGAGGCTCGCGATGTGGAAGTTCCCTCCTACTGGTCCCAGGTAGCGACCGATATTCTGGCGCAGAAATACTTTCGTAAAGCGGGAATACCCCGGTTTTTAAAAAAAGTAGAAGAAGAAAACGTCCCCGAGTGGCTGCAACGCTCGGTTCCTGACGAAGAGAAATTAAAAAATATACCAACTGAAGAACGATTTTCCCGTGAAACCAGCGTCAAACAGGTCATTCACCGGCTTGCCGGAACATGGACCTACTGGGGTTATAAACACGACTACTTCAGCAGCGAAACCGACGCTCGTGTTTTTTACGACGAGTTGTCCTACATGCTGGTTGCGCAAATTGCGGCCCCGAATTCGCCGCAGTGGTTTAACACCGGGCTGCACTGGGCCTATGGAATCGACGGTCCCTCGCAGGGTCACTACTACATCGACCCCGTTTCCAAAAAAATGGTCAAAAGCCGATCGGCCTACGAACACCCCCAGCCCCATGCCTGCTTCATCCAGTCCGTAACCGACGACCTGGTGAACTCCGGCGGCATCATGGATCTGTGGATCCGCGAAGGCCGGTTATTTAAATATGGTTCGGGCACGGGCAGCAACTTTTCGAAACTCCGCGGTCGCGACGAAAAACTCTCCGGCGGCGGTAAAAGTTCCGGCCTCATGAGCTTTTTGAAAATTGGCGACGCCGCGGCGGGCGCCATCAAATCGGGAGGCACAACACGCCGGGCAGCCAAAATGGTCACCCTCGACGTCGACCATCCTGATATTGAAGAATTTGTAAGCTGGAAGGTTCGCGAAGAAAACAAGGTGGCAAGCCTTGTCGCCGGCTCGATCATCATTAAAAAAACCATGACCAAGCTTTTACAGTCTCTAAAAGGCGTCGTGGAAAATCCGGAACTGTTAAATCCCGATACCAACCCGAAATTGCGCGAGGCCCTGATTGAAGCGCAAATCCACAGCATTCCCAAAAGCTATGTCCAGCGTATCACCGAGATTGCCAAACAGGGCATTCACGATATCACGGCCCTGAAATTTGAAGAGTACAACGTCGACTACAACTCCGAGGCCTACCAGACCGTTAGCGGTCAAAATTCAAACAACTCGGTCAGGCTCTCCAATTCCTTCATGAAGGCCATTGAAGACAACCGCACCTGGAACCTCACCAGCCGAATCGACGGGCATGTGATGAAAACGATCCAGGCAAAAGACCTCTTTGACAAAATCTCCTATGCCGCCTGGACAGCCGCCGACCCGGGAGTTCAGTACGATACCACAATTAACGAATGGCATACCTGTTCCAATGACGGCGAAATCAACGCCTCAAACCCCTGTAGCGAGTACATGTTTCTCGACGACACCGCCTGCAACCTTGCCTCGTTAAACCTGAAAAAATACTACGACGAAAACAAGAAAACCTTCCACGTCGAACTTTACACGCATTCCATACGACTCTGGACCGTGGTTCTTGAAATCGCCGTTTTGATGGCGCAATATCCGTCGCCGAAAATTGCGGAGCTTTCGTATAAATACCGCACCCTCGGCCTTGGGTATGCCAACCTTGGCTCGCTCCTGATGGTAATGGGAATTCCGTACAACTCAAGAGAAGCCAACGGGGTTACCGCCTCGCTGACGGCAATTTTGACCGGGGTCGCCTACAAAACATCCGCCGAGATGGCCTCGCACCACGGCCCCTTTGCCGCCTACGAAAACAACAAGGAGCCTATGTTGCGCGTTATACGTAACCACCGAAGGGCCGCCTACAATGAAGAAGCCTCGGCCTATGAGGGCCTGACCATTACGCCCCTTGGTCTTCAGGAAAAGTACACCCCCGATGCTCTTTTAAGGGCCGCCAGAACCGCCTGGGATGAAGCCCTGGAACTTGGCGGCAAGTTCGGCTTTAGAAACGCCCAGGTTTCTGCCATTGCCCCAACGGGTACCATCGGCCTGTTGATGGACTGCGATACGACCGGCATTGAACCCGACTACGCCCTGGTTAAATTCAAAAAACTTGCCGGCGGCGGGTACTTTAAAATTGTCAACAAGTCCGTCTCTTCAACCTTGAAAACCCTTGGTTACAATTCCCGGGAGATTGACGCCATTCAAGCCTGGATGGTCGGGACCGCCTCTTTTGACAATGCCCCCCACGTGAATCTTGAGGCATTGAAAGCCCATGGCTTCACCACGGAAATCATTTCGACCATGGAAAAGATGCTCCCCAGCGTCTTTGATTTAAACTATGTTTTTAACCGCGCCATTTTAGGGGACGATTTCCTGACCGGTCGCCTGAAGGTATCTGCGGAGCAACTGGACGATCCTGAATTTAACGTCCTGGTTCACCTGGGCTTTACGGAAGATCAAATCAACGAAGCCAACCAGTACATTTGCGGCACGATGACCATCGAAGGCACCCCGGTTATCAAGGAAGAACACCTGCCGATCTTTGATTGCGCCAGCAAATGCGGTAAAATCGGAAAACGATTTATCCCCTACCAGGCCCACATTCAAATCATGGCGGCGGCACAACCCTTCGTCTCCGGGGCGATTTCGAAAACCATCAACATGCCTCATGACGTTACCCTGGACGATGTCAACAGCGTATTCATCACCTCCTGGAAGTTGATGCTGAAATCCACAACCATATACCGGGACGGCTCAAAACTTTCCCAGCCGCTTTCGTCTTTCGGCGAAAACCTGTTCAAGCATGTCGATGTCTCCGAATTGACCGCGATGCCGCAACAGGAAAAGGCCGAGAAACTGGCCCATATGATCGCCACACGGCATATGCAGCAAAGACGAAAACTGCCCCACCGGAGATCCGGGTATACCCAGAAGGGCGTCATCTCGGGCCACAAGATATACCTGAGAACCGGCGAATACGAAGACGGATCTCTCGGCGAAATATTCCTGGATATGTACAAAGAGGGGGCGGCATTTCGAAGCATCATGAACGGTTTTGCCATCGCCATCTCGCTGGGCCTCCAGTACGGCGTACCCCTGGAAGAATTTGTCGACGCGTTCATCTTTACCAAATTTGAACCAAATGGTAGCGTTACCGGGCATGACCGGATCAAAATGGCCACTTCGGTCATGGACTACGTCTTTCGCGAACTTGCCATCAACTACCTCGGGCGAAACGACCTGGCGCATGTCTCGCCGGAAGATCTAATTACCGAAAACCGGGAACAGCACCGCGATATTTCCCCAATTGACGACCCGGGCGATATTCCCGAAGGAATGCCCGTCTTCAGCAGTGCCCGGGACAACCAAAGCGATAACCGGCGCCAGAAGATAGTAAACATGAAAAGTAAGGTTGAGGAAGCCCGGATAAAGGGTTATGAAGGACAGGCATGCCCGGAGTGTAATTCCATGACCCTGGTGCGAAACGGCTCCTGCCTGAAGTGTGAAAGCTGCGGGGCGACCACGGGTTGTTCCTAATCAACCTTTTAAAAAACACCAAACGGGGGATATGATGTTTCGTATCCCCCGTTTGGTCTTGTCACCTGCGTTTAAACAACGTAAGAAACAAATCAAACATACGCTCCATATGCCTGATCCGGGCATGATCAAAGTACAAAAGTTGTTTTTGCTCCTCAGTATCGCGACCGGCGGCGGGAATTACGCCATGATTTTGCTTGTCGTTGATTAAATCTTCTTTGGAATCCATATCGTACGTTCAATTTTTTTGTAAATACCGGCGGTATCAAAACAAGCGCGGCGTCGTTTAACCTTCCCGGAGATTTTAAAATTACCGGTTAGTACAGTATCGGATACTGCAAATACCCAACTTGACAGTTCCTGTCAACCCTGCCCCGGAGCCATCCGCCCTTTTTATGATATTTTCCCTGGTACTTAAGACTGACCTTCGGACAGGAGTTCGGACAATATTTTATATATACGTGGGAATAAAAAAACCCGGATTGAAACAAAAACCTTACGCAAATTTCTGTTAAAAATTTTAAATCATTACGGAGCATTTCATAAAAACGCGAAGCAAGTTATTTAAAGTTCCAGAATAATACCAGGATGCACCATAAACCCGCTTTCCCGCACCCGGATGGTGCCGGAAAGCGGCAATCTTTTGGCGCCACCTTTTTCTGTTGCCAGAAAAGGTGGCATTTTTTCGGGTTTGTCAAACCTGATGTCCGAACTTTGGTCGGAACATCAGTTAAGAAGGTTGACAATTTGAAGATGCCTCCTGAGCTTTGCCCATGACGACGACTGCAGAAAGACATGATCTTTCCACGATAAAACCGTTATTTGACGAAACCGGCATTGCGGGCAAGGTTAGCGAACTGGCGCACCGCCTGAACAGCGACTACGAGAACATGACCGGCATCGTGGTGGTCGTTATCTTAAAAGGCAGTTTCATATTTGCCGCCGACCTGGTTCGAAAAATTCATTTTGATTTTAAAATCATATTCCTTGAAATCTCAAGCTATGGCGATACCACGCAATCCGGGAACCTGCAATACATCACCCCGATTACCGAGGATTTCACGGGCAAACATGTTATCATCGTCGAAGACATCGTAGATACCGGCAACACCCTGAATTCACTGAGCTCGATTTTAAAAAACAAGGGCGCCAAAAGCATTGAGTACGTAACCCTTTTGATAAAACCCGAAAAGTGCAAAACCAGCGAGCCGGTTAAATATGCGGGTTTTGAAATCCATGATGCCTTTGTTGTCGGTTACGGAATGGACTACCGGGGAAAATTTCGCAATCTCCCCTACATTGCGGATCTCCATGACGCAACCCGGGACTGAGGCAGAGCCTGTGCGCCAACTTTTGCCCGGACCGCCGAAATATCTAACCTTCGGACAGGAGTTCGGACAAATTTTTATATATACGTGGGAATAAAAAAACCTGGATTGAAACAAAAAGCCTTACGCAAATTACTGTTAAAAATTTTAAATCATTACGGAGCATTTCATAAAAACGCGAAGCAAGTTATTTAAAGTTCCAGAATAATACCAGGATGCACCATAACCCCGCTTTCCCGCACCCGGATGGTGCCGGAAAGCGGCAATCTTTTGGCGCCACCTTATTCTGTTGCCAGAAAAGGTGGCATTTTTTCGGGTTTGTCAAACCTGATGTCCGAACTTTAGTCGGAACATCAGAAATATGAATTGACGTCATTCCGCCGCATGCAAAATGAACTCAATGACTCAACACCCCCTGGCCGGCGATCGCTGCAACACGATTTTTTTCCGATGCATACAGGATTATCATGTGGCAAACGATGTCGACGCCGTTATGCAGAATCCCTTCGATGCCAGAAACGAATACATTGAAAATTTACTGTATACAAAAAACTGGATCGATACGGTTCAGTGGCACCTGGAAGATATCATCCGCGACCCGAAAATTGACCCCGCAGAAGGAATCAGGATCAAACGGCGAATCGACGAATCCAACCAGAAACGAAACGACACGGTTGAAAAAATCGACGAGTGGCTCTTACAGGCCTTTGAGTCGATGAAGATTCAAAAAAAACCCGACGCCAGGATGAATTCCGAAAGCCCCGCATGGATCATCGATCGGTTGTCGATCATCTGCCTGAAAATATACCACATGGAAGCCGAGATCGAACGGACGGACGCCCCGGCCGAACACAAGGTTTCCTGCGCCCGAAAGCTTGACCTGCTCAGCCAGCAGTTGGCCGACCTTACAAATTGTTTCAACGAGCTCATGGGAGACATCCTCCTGGGAACAAAATTCATGAAGGTTTACCGGCAAATGAAGATGTACAACGACCCTTCCATGAACCCGGTTCTCTACCAAAATGCCCCCAGGTAAACGCCCCGCCCCCCAGAATCAACCCGCCTCGGTACTGGTGATCCGTTTTTCCGCCATGGGCGACGTCATCCTGACGCGACCCGTACTGCTGGAGTTTCGGCGCACCTACCCCCTGACAAAAATTACGCTTCTCAGCCAGGAATTGTTCCGGCCGCTTTTTGTTGATATCGAGGGTTTAACCTTTATCGGGGCGGACCTGAAAAAAAAACACAAGGGCTTAAAGGGCCTCCGGGCATTGTCAAAAGAATTAAAAAAATTTCAATTCGACGCCGTCGTGGACCTTCACAACGTACTTCGCTCGGTTTTGGTTTCGATTTTCCTGGGCCTGCCCGTTATGCGAATCGACAAAGGCAGAAAAGAAAAGCGCGGACTGACGAAACGTCGCCATAAAATCTTAAAACCACTGAAACACACCGCCCAGAGATACGCCGATGTTTTCGCCAAGGTCGGTTTTGTCCTGCAAACAGACTTCCTGGAAAAAATTTCGTCACCCGAAAAAGCCCCGGAAAGAAAAAGCGGCAAGACGTTTAAAATCGGCGTCGCCCCGTTAAGCCGGCACCCCCTGAAAGAATGGCCGACCGGCAAGATGAAGCAACTGATGAAATCCATTGCGGATGACTTCCGGGTTGAATTTTTTATTCTCGGGGGCGGCGGCGAAATCGACCGCCTGCAGGAGTATCGCGGCAAAAACGTTACGATCATGGCCGGTTCCCTGAACTTTGCCGACGAGATTCATTTTGTCGCCGGTCTCGACATGGTCATCACGATGGATTCGGCCAACATGCACCTGGCCGGGATCCTCGCAATCCCCTGCGTCTCGATCTGGGGCCCCACCCACCCCTGGGCCGGTTTTGGGCCCATCGGCAGCCGGTCTCTCCTGGTGCAAAATTCCGCCCTCGACTGTAGACCCTGCTCCGTCTTCGGAGCCAAACCCTGCTACCGCAAGGACCACGCCTGCATGGAACAACTTTCAGCAGAAGAGGTCTACCGGGAAGTCAAGCCCTTCATCACCGGCTGCATCGGCGACTAGAAAACCCTGTTTGAATTTTTAGATTTTTTGGACCAATATAACCTTCGCCGCGTAACCTTCCCCGCTATTGGGAAAAGTTCTAATGATTTGGCCCCTTAAAAGACCTTGCCTTGCGGTATGCCTTTAGGTACCATTTCATGGAATAAATCCCGGATTTTAGTCATGGAGACTTTTTGATAAAGTCCTAATGTTTTTTTCGATTTTTCCGAGAATGAACCATGAGAAGGTCTCTCAATAAAGCCGCCCGCTTACGTCATTTTTTCGTATTACTTTGTATCTTGTTTTTTTCGCCGGTCGTCAAAGCCGCCCCCCAGTTGGACGTGGTGGACACGCCGACGGCAGCCACCCTGGGTAAGGCCAACTTTGATATCAGCCTCTGGGGATACAACAACGGCGGGTTGTTTACGCGCGCCATCCTGGGGATACACGACAACATCTTTCTGGGTGTCGCCTTTGACGTTCAACACGTGATCGGCTCCGACCCTGTCGTGTTTAATGTACCAGGGGTCATTGCCCGCATAAAACTTACCGACGGCTGGGACAACTTTCCTCTGCTGGTGGCCTTCGGCTACGACGCCTTTTATGCCAACGACAGCGCCACAATCAGCCCCGTTTCCTGGACCACCATGAGGATGGTCTATGGTCCTTACCTGGTTGTTACCAAGCCCGTATTTTTAATGGAACATGAGCAACACTTCAACATGGGTCTGCGGGTACCGGCCCAGCCTTCTTTTAATACCCAGGATACGTCCCTCTTCCTGTCTTTTGACTTTCCCTTTGGACAATTCATCCCCATGCTGGAACTGGAGCGAATCTTCTTCAATTCGGCACGATTAAATGAAATGCTGGTGAATGTAGGTCTGCGGTTTGAACTCAGCGAGGATCTCGCCGTCGAATTGAACCTTCTTTTTGGTATGAACAAGGAATTTTCACGGATAATTACCTTCGAATACGTCGGCGCCTTTTAATGGCCGTTTAATTATCTTTTTTGGTAAATAAAGAGAATGGAAAAAACAATTTCGCCACGGTTCGCCCGTTTTCGGCGATAACCTGAAAATCGCTCTGGCTTAAATTCATATTTTTCAGCATCACCGAAATCAAGGGAACCCCGATTCCGGCTCCTTCCTGCTGGTTGTCGCCTTCAATTTCATCTTCAAACAAATAACCCAGGTTGGAATAATCCTTGGATTGCTTCATGCTCCTTTGCAGCCTCTGCCATTCCACCTCGGAAGGAATTCCTTCGTTTTCAATTTCAATCATAAGGCCGGTTGATATCGCCTTCATATTAAACTTCACAAAGACGTTTTTTTGCCGGCAGATATTGGCAAAATTCTCGGCCATGTGGGTATCGATTTCGGTCTTGAAAATCGCCAGCCAGTCTTCGTAGGGCAAATCCGAAAAGCCCATTTCGGCCAGAAAATATTCCAGGTATATTCGCTTATACAGGGCCTTTAACGAATTCGTCAACAGCTCCCGCACGATTAAATAAATGGGTCCGCTCAAGTCGGGCCTGTTTAATTTTTGCAAAACGTCGCGAAGCCTTGCCAAAAGTTTTTTTTCATCGCCGCTATATAAATCATAAAAGCACAGTTCAAAACTAATGTCTTCGGGCTTCAACGAAAATCGTTTTTCCCATATGTTTTTATCTCTATTCAGTATTGAAAAGATACTCATATTAGCCTGTTAACAAATTTAAAAAACTCGTTCTCCTCGATAGACGCTTTAAACTTCTCTTTGAAATATACTATAATTTCCGGGCTCAGGTTTAATTTTCTTTCCAATATTTTGCCATCCAGTTCGTCCTGGGGGCTTTGATGCCCATAACCATACAACTTGGCCAGGTAGTTACCATAGGCGACGATCATCAATAAAACATTATCCGTACCTAATTCCTCATTAAAATTTTCATGGTTCTCAAATACCTCCCGGTAAATCCCGGGAAGTTTCCATTCAATAGCTGCCGCCCTGCCCACCTCCATGTGGGTAACCTCAAAAATTCGCTTTTCTGCTACAGGGAAGCTGATATTTTCTTCAACGACGATGTCAATAACACTGATGAACTTTCTTCTATCAATGATATTCAAAATAACCTTTCCAATATCATGAAGTAATCCGGCTACAAAGGCCTCTTCTTCAAGTTCCGGCTTTCCGATTTTATTTGCCAGCTCCTTGCAAATCACCGAGGTTGCGGTGGAATGTTTCCAGACGTAACGTTGAAACCGGGAATACTTGCCGCTTTCAAACAGGGATTTTGAATTGGCCGCCATGGCAAGGGACCGGACCACACGAAACCCCAGCATCGCAATGGCATGCTGGAGGCTGCTGACCTGGTTGCCCCTGGCATAAAATGACGAATTGGCCGCCTTTAAAATCATCGTCGACATGTTCTGATCGGCCTTCACTACGTCGCTGAGATCCGCAAAACTATCGGTGGTGTCGCTGTCCAGGTGCAACAACTTTGACAGCACCTGTGGTTGAATCGATAACTTTATCTTCTTTAACTCATTCTCAATATTCACCCTGTATCTTCCTCATCACAAAAAAAATCGAACCTTTTATATATGAATTATACTTATTATTTACAAATATCTCCGTCAAGTAAATTTAAATTCCCCGGAGCTAAAATTTCCGGTATTTCGAGCCTGTGCGACAACTATTTTTTGAAAACAACGACAACCCCAAAATTTAATGCCATCGAAAAGTGGCCGTTAGGTACGCTGAAAGCGGGCCGAAGGCCACTTTTCGATCACATTGAACTTTCTTATCTTACCCAGAAAGCAGGAAGTCGCACAGGCTCTTTCTAGTACCGTGTCTTTTTAATTTGTTCCGCTATCGCGTAATAAATTTAAACAGAAACGGTACTTGGCAAGTCTGTTTAATATATAAATTATACTAAACAAAACTATGAATAATACTTAACAAAACATAGCTCATGCACATAGGTATTGTTGCTTAATTACGTAAATATTAAACAGACATTGCACTAGTTTATTCCCTGAAGTATTGCACTTTTTTTTGCTATTTCAAGTGAAACCTATATATTAAAGTGATATTACTTGTACGCTTCACCAGGGAATCAAAGGGGTGACCGAGTCGTTTCTTTGTTTGTTGGAACAATGCCAGGCCTGTACGGGGGATCTCGAAAAGTTTCGTTTACAATACAAGTGACGTTTCATTGACTAACTGTATAGTACTCATCCTTGAAAAAACTACTGTACGATTTCAGATTCGACCGGTTACATGGATATTATTTATAAAAATAGAAATTAATACTTGTCATTGGCATACAGAAAAAATATTGCTACATTAAATTTATATTAAGAAATAAAATTAAAAAATGTGAGGAAATCTATGTTCAAGCTCTCAAAATACAATTATAAAACATCCTTAATGGCTGTACTTGTTGCCTCTTCGATACTATACTGCGGAGACCCGATCCCGGTTGAAGAGATGGGTAACGCCAAATTTGAAATCACAAAAGCGGCAAACGTAAAAGCCGATATCTATGCAAAAGAAAAATACGATATGGCCAGGGCAACGCTCTTTGAAGCCCATGACCTTGTCACAAAAGAAAAATTAAAAGAGGCAAAAGAAAAGGCTATTGCGGCACAGGCCCTGGCCCTGGAAGCCTACAACCTGGCCGTTCCGGAGCTTGCTAAAAAAACAAAAGAAGAAGCAGCCCAGATGATTAAAGAAGCCGACCGTGCATTTGCCGAAGAACTTGCCGCCGACGCTTTTGGCAATGCAAACAGCCTGATGACTGCCGGCGATGAAAAGATGACGACAGAAAAATACTACGAGGCTTTTCAATCTTTTGAAAACTCACGGGAAGAAGCCATCAAGGCCAGAAACCAGGCCGAATCAAAAACCGAAAACCTGCAACGTGAGTTAATGGCGGTTGAGGACCTTATTAAAGAAGCCGTATCTTATGGCGCCAATGACTCGACCCCGGACAAGATCACCGAAGCAAACAACTCCGTAAAAAGAGCGCAAGAATATCTTTCAAATAAATACCTGAAAGACGCCCATGCGGAAATTGTAAAAGCCAAAGAAAATGCGACAATAGCCGCCGACATTGCTAAAAAAGATTATGCCACCAGGAAAAAAATTGAAGCCGGGGCCGCGGTAGCCGATGCCGAAAAAGAAATGGTCAATTTAAAGGCCGAGCTTGAGAAGGGCGATTTAAAGCAAAAACTTGCAAAATCAGACGAGTCACAGGAATCCTTGAAAAATACCGAAGAAACTTTAAGTGCAGCCCAGGCCTCTTTAAACAATGCCGGTCTTACTCTTGAAGCTCAAAAATACACAGACTCCGTAGAGCATTCTAAAGAAGCTATGCGACTGGCTCAGCTTGTAAAAGACCAGGTGCCAGCCCTGCTTGTATTGATTAAACAAGATAAACAGCCGAAACAGGGGCCTGTCGTATCTTCGACAACTGAGCCAACAAAGGATACGGTAACGCCTTCCGAAATGGCCGAAGGCTGGAAAAACTACACCGTTCGATTGATTCCCGAAAGAAGAGACTGCCTCTGGAGAATTGCCGAGTATAAAGATATCTACGGCGATCCTTTCAAATGGACCAGAATTTATAAAGCTAACAAAGGTCAGATTAAAAATCCAGACCTGATTTACCCCGGCCAGGTATTTGATATTCCACCGGCTTCCGGCGATATCACCAAACCCGTGGTAAAACCCAAACAAAAAGAAGAAGTTAAAAAGGGACAGGCCGAAACAAGCATTGAACGACCAAAAATGGAAACTGACAATACTTCTACCGCTACTGAAGAAAACAGCCAGAAAGAAGCGGAAGTAAAATAATTGAATTCGGCACATTACTTCAATAACTAACCAAAAGTCAGGCATTTAAAAGCTCATTTACTTGCCTGACTTTTCACTTCAACTTTCATAATAAATACATAACACAAGCGCCAAGGTATCGCACGAACTTATTTTTAAGTAAATCTCATTTCACAGGAACTAAACTATGGAGAAAACCCCAAATTCAAGAAAAAAAAGCAGCGCTTCGGAAGTAGAATCCGAAAGCGAGCAGCTTATTAACGCCGGCCCGGATAAAAATGGGCAGGAAGCACCCCCCCCGGTACAGGATAGCGCCATAAAACTGGAAATCAGCCAGATGAAACAAAAATCAATGAATGATTTATTGTTGCTGGCCGAACAACTCGGAATAGAAAACCCCGGGGATTTAAAAAAACCGGCATTGATTTTTGCCATCCTGCAGGCCCAGTCGCAAAATAATGGCCAGGTCTTCGGAGAAGGAACCCTGGAGATTCTCCCCGATGGTTATGGATTTCTGCGCTCCGCCGACTACAACTACCTTGCCGGACCAGACGATATCTACGTAAGCCCCTCCCAGATCCGGATGTTCAACCTCAGAAAGGGCGATACCATTTACGGCCAGATTCGATCGCCCAAAGAAAGCGAAAGATTTTTTGCCATTTTACGCATTGAGTTAATCAACAAAGAACCGGTTCACGAAGCCCATCGCCGGATTCACTTTGACAACCTTACTCCGTTGTACCCCAACGAAAAAATCAAACTGGAAACGGCTCCCGAAAAACTCATTACCCGCGTTCTCGACCTGATTACCCCGGTCGGTAAGGGTCAACGCGGTCTGATCGTCGCCCCACCCCGAACCGGGAAAACAACGATCATGAAAGATATTGCCAACGCCATCACAACCAATCACCCCGAGATATCGCTGATTGTGCTTCTGATCGACGAAAGGCCGGAAGAAGTAACCGACATGGCCCGGAACGTCAAAGGGGAAGTCATTTCATCGACCTTTGATGAACCGGCCTCAAGGCACGTTCAGGTTGCAGAAATGGTAATTGAAAAGGCCAAAAGACTTGTAGAACATAAAAAAGACGTCGTGATCCTGCTCGACTCGATCACCCGTCTGGCAAGAGCCTATAACCAGGTGATTCCGTCATCGGGAAAAGTTCTTTCCGGCGGGGTCGACTCCAACGCCCTGCACAAGCCAAAACGATTCTTCGGCGCCGCCCGCAATATCGAGGAAGGCGGAAGCCTTACGATTATAGCCACCGCCCTGGTCGACACCGGTTCTAAAATGGACGAGGTGATCTTTGAGGAATTCAAAGGCACGGGCAATATGGAAATTCAGCTCGATCGGAAAATTTCCGAAAAAAGGGTTTTCCCGGCCATCGATATCAACCGATCGGCTACGCGAAAAGAAGAATTGCTGCTTTCCCCCGAAGACTTAAACAGAATCTGGATTCTTCGAAAGGTGTTGTCATCTTTATCGTCCATAGAAAGTATCGAACTTTTACTGGACAAAATGAAGGGAACAAAAAACAACAAGGCATTTCTCGACAGCATGCTGGTAAATTCTTGATAATGTGAAATTCGTTTATCTTAACCTTACCCTGGTATTCGTCTTCTCTTGTACCCCGATTCGCCAGGGTTTAATCGAAAAAGAATCGCAATGGAAATTTGAAGGTTTTACGAGCGACAGCAAATTCCAGGTGCAATGCTCGATCAGTATTTTTCAAAGCGATGATAAAGCCAAACGCCGGGAGGCATTGCTTGAAATCTGCAAAAAAAACATGGTTACGCGCCTGGCCGAATTTAAAATTGCCTACGACTACAACGTAAAAAATTTAAGATTCCGGGGGATGATCTATGACAACCCCGCCAAACCGGGATATTCTGCGGTCTTGTTAAACCAATCGGAAAAGATTGTCCACCTTGACCGTCTTTCTACCGAATGGGAAGGTGATGCCATTAATCTTCTATTGAAACAATATGCCGGGTATTTCCCGGGCCGTGTAATTTACGAGTGGGTCGAAAAAGACAAGGAGTATTTTCTCTATTCCATTCAAAAGCCGTCGCTTATGAATGAACTCAAAAATACCCCCCTGCCCTTTGGCGTTGAATTCCAGAGCGGCCGTTAAAATCTAAAAATAATCGGGAAGCAGAGAATTCAGTTTGTTTTTGATCTCTCTCGGTCGTTTTTCAGGCGAAGTCATGATGCCAAACTTCACGCTGCCTTTGTAGGCCGAGGATTTTTGGCCGCGGGCGATAAACAAGGGCATGGCATCTTGAATGATTTTTTTGGCGCTGGTGGTATTTTTTACCACCGTCTTCATGATTTCGTCGGCAGTCACGGCCTCTTCAGACTCCCGCCAGGAATCGTAGTCGGTCGACATGCAAACCATCTGGTAGGACATCTCCAGCTCGCGGGCAAGTTTGGCCTCGGGAAGCACCGTCATGTTGATAATGCCGGCTCCCCACGAGCGGTATAGTTTCGACTCGGCCCGTGTTGAAAACGAAGGGCCCTCCATACAAATAAGGGTTTCGTTTCGATGCAGCTTGATGCCCTCTTTTTCAATTACTCCCGAAAGTAATTCGGCAAGGGAGGCGTCAAAAGGATCGCCAAAGGAAACATGGACCACGATTCCCTCGTTGTAATACGTATCGTCGCGATGACGGGTACGATCAATGATCTGTGCCGGCAAGACAAAGTCACCCGGTGCGATCTCTTCTTTTAATGAACCGACAGATGAAAACGCGACGATCTCTTCGACCCCGATCATTTTCAACGCCGCCATATTGGCCTTCTGCGGAATATTCGTCGGGGAAATCCAGTGCCCTTTACCGTGGCGCGGTAAGAAGGCGACGCGAAATCCATCCCATTCGCATATCGTGATCTCATCGGAAGTTTTTCCCCAGGCCGTATCGGGAAAGATCGTCTCGACCAGTTTAAACCCCTGGATATCGTATAAACCCGTGCCGCCAATGATTGCCAAATTTGCTTTTTTCATATGCTTTTTAAAGATTGCCAGGTTTTGCCCATGACAATACAGTCTCCTTTGTTATTTACTCAGTTCTATGGCCAGTTCGCTTAATAGCCGTACGCCAAAGCCGGTGGCAACGGCCGGGTACACGTTAAAACCTTTTTTAATGTCGGCTATGCCGGCAATGTCCAGGTGAGCCCAGGGGGTTTTTTTGTCGACAAAGATCGACAGAAAACTGGCCGCGCTGGAGGCCCCGCCCCAACGTTCGCCGATGTTGTTGTAATCGGCAATGTCTGACTTCAGACCCGACTTGTACAGGGGCCCCATGGGTAAATGCCAAACCGGTTCCAGCGATTTGGCCGAAATTTCAGTAAGCATGTTTCTCAGGTCCGCATGATCTGAAAACAAACCCGCATAGTAACTGCCCAGGGCGACCATACAGGCGCCGGTCAGGGTCGCCAGGTCGATCATGAAATCGGGTTTGTAGTTTTTGTCAACATAAGATAACACATCGCCCAGGATCAACCGGCCTTCGGCGTCGGTATTTTGAACCTCGATGGTTTTCCCGTTATACGCGGTATACACATCGCCGGGTTTGATAGCCTCGCCGTCGGGCATGTTTTCGGCCAGACCGATTGCCGCGATCACGTTTATGTTTAACTTCATTTCGGCAATCGCCGCAATCGCATGAATCGAAGCCGCAGCCCCCGACATGTCATACTTCATCTCGTGCATGTCCGACGAGGGTTTAATCGAAATCCCGCCGGTGTCAAAGGTGACCCCCTTGCCTACCAGCGCCAGGGTCTTTGCCTTTCGATTTGATTTCGAGGGCGAATACTCCAGGACAATCATCCGGGGTTCAATTGGCGACCCCTTGCCTACCGAGACAATGCCGTTTGCGCTCATTTTTTCCAGTTGTGACCTGTTAAAAACCTTGATTTTCAAGCCAAATTTCGTCGCCATCGCTTTGGCCCGCTTCTCCATCGTCTCGGGGGTGAGGTAATTTGCCGGCAACGACTGAACCTGGCGCATACCGTTAATGTGGTTGATTAACCGGCTGTAGGTTTTTTGAATATCTTCCCAGTCGGCCATACTTGCCGCCGGAACCTGAAAATGCACCGATGTCAACTTGATGTTTTCCGATTCGGGTTTGCTCTTTAAAAAATCCACCGGGTAGGCCGCCATACCAAAAGCGGTAATCGCCAATCGGGCGAGCTTATCGGCGGCAATCGTCTTTGGAATTTTCTCATCGAACTCGACACCGACAGCGGCAAAACTTTTGGCCGCATCTTTGGCAATGCCCAGCAGCGCCAACCCCAGAACGTCGACGGTTAGATCATCGACCGAGCCGACCCCCACATACCATGTGTTTTCAGACTTTACGGTCTCGCCGGCCCCGGCGTTAAAATACGGAAAGCTTTTTAAGATCGGGGCAGTTTTGTCAGACTTTTTGTCTTCTTCTTTTTTTTCGGTTGCGATAAATTGAATTACAATATCAGTTTTTTCGGTTTTGGGTCCCGCGCTGAACTTTATGTTATGCGACGGGTATTTTAATAAACTATCGATAGATTTATCTGGAGATTTGCCAGTCTTGTGCTGTTTTTCTTTTTTTGCCATGCAGCAAACTTTGCATTTAAATCAGGTCAGCAAGTATTTTATTAACCCCGGGTTAATCCCGGGGAGCCTGTGCGACAACTGTTTTCCGAAAACAACGTCAACCCCAAAGTTCAACGCTTTACTCGAAAAGCTTCATTTTTCTTCGAAAAACTCCGTGAATGGCTAGCAGGGTCACCGTCAGTGACCCTTTTAGCCACTTTCCGATCGCATTGAACTTTCTCATCTTACTCAGAAAGCAAGTTGGCGCACAGGCTCCGGGCCGGAAGAATATTTTTGATTTCGTCTTTTAAGCGATTTTGCATGACGCTGACGATGTCCATGTTTTCTTCGATGATTTCATGAATTCGCGAACCCATGATAAATCCGTCGGTGACGCTTATGGCTTCCAGGGCATGGGAGGCGCTTCGGATACCAAAGCCGGTCAGGACTGGAACCTTCGTTCGCTTTTTAACCTCGCCAATGATGTGTTTCCAGGGCTTGAGGCTAAAGTCGTTTTGCCCCTGACCGGTAACCCCTTTTGTAGAAACAAAGTACAAAAAGCCCGAAGCCTGGCGGCAAATCCTGTTTAAACGGTCGGTGGTCGTTGTCGGGGTGATAAAATCGATCCAGGCAATTTTCGAAAGCAGGCCTTCAAGATTTTCCCGTTTAACCAGGCGGTCCTTTTCTTCATAGGGAATGTCGGGAATGATAACGCCGACGACGTTGTTCTTGATCAACCGGGTCAGGATCTTGTGAAAACCCATGCGATGAAAGACATTGGCATAACCCATCACCAAAAATGGAAAATCCGGATGTGCCTCTTTAAGCTCCCCGAGGAATTCAAAAAAACGTTCTATGGTAAACTTCTGGTCATCTTCATGCGATAAAACCCGTTTAAAGGCTCGCTGCAACACCGGGCCGTCGGCGACCGGGTCGGTAAACGGAAGACCAATCTCGATCGTATCGGCCCCCGAGGCAATCAATGCCGCCACCAGCCTTTTGGAGACCTCCCATTTAGGGTCGCCCGCCGCAAGGTACGGAACAAAGGCATAGCCCTTGGCGGCAATCGCCTCGTGCAAATGAACTTCAAGAGGTGTAGAACTCATGCAGCCAGATTTCCAGGGCGATTTTGCCCGTCACCCGTTTTTGCCGGTTCAAAACGAAAGCTCGGCTCTTAAGGAAACGACAACCGCATCGGCCGTACCAGGGTTCGTACCCGGATTTACCACATACTGGAGATCCGGTTGCAGGCTGGCCCAGGGGGTTGCCGCAATGCGGTAGGTCAGTTCAATGGCGGTTTCCTGGGTATCGACAGGCGCGCCGGCTGTGCTCATGAGATCGGTAAAGGTCGTCGAGTTGATTACGGTAGTGGCGCCAATGCCAAGTTCGTCGTCGTCTCTTCCCCAGAGCGCCCCCGACAGGTGAATCCCCTCGGCTACGTTAAATGCCACCTGGTAGGTAGCCGGGTTGGCCATACCGCCCCGAATAAAAAACGAAACGTGTTCGCCGATGGTCTTGTCAAACAGCAGGTAGGCCCCATAGCCGGTCGCCGGGGTGTCCGTAAAGGTCACCACCGGTTTTGTATAACCCCAGCCCCCTGCCGCAATTTTCATATTGTTTTCTACCGCAAAACCGATTTCCCCGATAATTAAAAAACCGTTGGCGAAGGTAAAATCCGCCGCCGTTGCCCATGGTTTCAACGGGTCCCCGGCTACGGCGTTGTATGCCGCCGCGCTTGCATAAAAATGCTCCACCGGCTCAATTTTCAAGCGAGCCGCCAGGGCGGTACTGGGGAAAATCGACGGGCCGTTTTCGCCCGACTGCGACATATCGGCGCCAATTCCAAAAGAACTGTTGAAAAACAACCCAGCGGGATCAGTTACATAAAATTCGCCGTTTAAATCATGAAGCCCCAGTAAAATCGAGATCTTGTCGTCCAGGAGGTTTTGTTGAAACCAGACCTCGTATAGTTTAAAGTAGTTCATCCCGGCCTCGATATTACTGCTCGTCTGAAGGTCGCCCACGAGCTCCGTCGGGGACTGCCCAAAGCCGCCCAGGCCGTAGACAAAGATTTCGCCCCCGCCCCACCCGGCGAGTTTTTCCAGGTCGGCGTCCAGCGTCACGTCAAGGTTACCCAGTACCGCATACCCCTGGGTAAGACCGCCGGCGACATTGGCCACGCTCTCGTTGGTATAGACCGTCTCAAAGACCACGCCCTTGTCGGCCATCGCCTGGCGCACCCCGCCCCAATCCCCTGTCAGGTAATTGGCGGCAATCTTTTCTTCGGGCCCGCTATTCTGGTCCGCCGCTTCTTTAGTACTATCTTCAGGCGCCCCCCGGGAATATACGGCAGTCCCTGCCAGCATGATACAGGAAATTACCCCCGCACATAGCATATTCATAGTAGTTAATTTTGTATTGTTAAACTTCATCGTTTTTCCTCATTATTAAATTAATTAAATATTAAATTAAGGATACCTCGGAAAACTCTGAATTTAAGTTTTTTTGGTTTGTGGGCAAAGCTTACAAACCAACACAACAAATTTCAATGCTTTTAAGGTCTCCTTGTTATTAAAATTATTTGTTATTATTTCTTTTTTATTCCAATGTTATTTTCAGCGGCAGAAGATCAATTCAAAAAGACAGGCAGGCTCAAGCCCACGATGATGTTCCACTGGTCCACAGTGACGGGTTGAATGGAAAGCCGCGAACCTCGCTGCAACAGGACCATGTCTTCCAAACCGGGAATCCCGGCAAGGCGGTCGCGTTCGATGGGCGTCTTGAAATCTTCGACCCACCGGATATCGACCATGAGCCAGCGGGGGTTTTCGGGCGAGGCCGAAGGGTCAAAGTACTTGCTCGAAGGGTCAAACTGGTGGTGGTCGGGATAGGCGGCTTTGACCACCTCGGCAATGCCGTAGATCGCCAGGGGTTTTACGACGCTGTGGTAGAAAAACACCTTGTCGCCTAGAGACATCTCTTTAAAGAAATTTCTAGCCTGGTAGTTTCGAACCCCCTCCCAGGCCGTGGTTTTGCCGGGCAGGTTCTTGAGGTCGTTCCAGGAAAAGGTCGTCGGTTCGGTTTTAAACAGCCAGTACTTCATGGCAAAACCGTCTGCGGCTTTTACCTGCTGTCAATCGTTTAAATCCAGAACCATGATGCGGGGTTCGAGCATCTCGCGCATCGTATACTTGACCCCCTCGCGGCCCAGGCCGGAATCCTTGACCCCGCCATAGGGCATGTGATCCGCCCGAAACGTCGGCGCGTCGTTTATGATCACCCCGCCGACTTCGAGCCGGTCGAAGGCATGATGGGCCTCGCGAAGACTTTCGGTGAAGACGCCCGCCTGTAATCCATATACGGAATTGTTAATCGCAAACATAGCCTCTTCAAAAGTATCAAAGGGCTCAATAACAACCACCGGGCCAAAGGCTTCCAGCGCGCATACCTTCATGTCGATCGTGGTGTTGGTCAAAACCGTTGGAGTATAATGAGAACCTTTACGAACGCCCCCCGTTACAATGCGGGCGCCCTGCGAGACGGCCTCGTTTACCCAGGCCTCGATGCGAATCGCATTTTCTTCGTCGATCATGCTTGAAATTTCCGTTTCGATATCTTCCGGGGGGCCAAATTTTAAAAGCCCGGTTTTCTCAACAAAGCTTGCCAGAAATTCTTCAAAAAAAGATTTATGAACGTAAATTCGCTGGGCGTGTATACAAACCTGCCCCGAATAGGCAAAGGCCCCTTTTAAACATTTCGTCACGGCCTTGTCCAGGTTTGCCGACGAAGCGACGATCACGCCCGCATTGCCCCCGAGTTCCAGCAGGACCTTTTTTTTACCGGCGTTTTTTTTCATCTCCCAGCCGACAGCCGGGGAACCGGTAAAACTCAACAGGCTAAACCGGGGGTCGGTTACCAGCTGGTTGCCTGCCTTTCGATCCATCGGCAGAATGGAAACGGCGCCCTTTGGCAAATCGGTCCTGGCGATGATCTTTGCCAGCTCCAGCGTCGAAAGCGGCGTAGACGAAGCCGGTTTTAAAATAATCGGGCAACCGCAGGCGATGGCGGCGGCAATCTTGTGCACGGCCAGATTCATCGGAAAATTAAAGGGGGCGATTGCGGCGACAAGGCCGATGGGGAAATATTTTACATACCCCTCTTTGCCGGTTCCCGCCGTGGTCCAGTCCAGTTGCATGATCTCACCCGGAAACCTCTTGGTTTCTTCGGCGGCCACAAGGAAGGTCTGGGCGGCCCGGTCAATTTCGCCCAACGCATATACCAGGGGCTTGCCGGCCTCCCTGGCCAGGACAATTGCCAGGCGTTGCCTGTCCTTTGCCAGGTCGTCCGATATTTGCTTTAAAATTTCATAGCGTTTCCATCCGGCAAGGCCGGGAAGTTGAACCTGGGCCAGTTCTGCCGCCAAAATAGCGTCTTCGAGATGACGGCTGCCGGCCCGCCATGTCCGGGCAAAGGGCTTTGCATCGAAGGGGGCGATAACCAACAGCTCTTCGCCGGTTTCGATAAATTCGCCGCCTGCGTATATGGGGTAACTTTCCATACTTTCTCCTTTAAAAAATTATTTAAGATCATTGAGAACGACAGGATATACCCGGCGGGGACCGGCAAAAATATTCCGGGAAAACTAGAGCATACAAACGAGCTTTCGAAGCTCCTCGGTCATTTTATCATTTTCGCTGTAATCGATCGGGACTTCCAAAATATGTACTCCCTTTTCGTTGATACATTTTTTCAGGCAGTCATAAAGCTCCCCGGCTGTGCCAATTCGATAGCCCTTTGCGCCATAGCTTTGGGCGTACTGGACAAAATCCGGGTTTTTAAAATCCAGTCCGTATTCTTTAAATCCCAGTGAATTCTGCTTCCATTTGATCATCCCGAAGGCGTCGTCTCTCAGGACCAGGATCACGAGGTCGAGTTCCAGGCGAATCGCGGTTTCAAGTTCCTGTGAGTTCATTAAAAAGCCGCCGTCACCCGCTATGACGACAACCTTTTTTTCGGGGTTGAGAATTTTCGCCGCAATGGCGTTTGGCAAACCAGCCCCCATGGTTGCCAGGGCGTTATCCAGCAGCAACACCATGTCGTTTGTGCAGGCAAAATTTCTGGCAAACCAGAGCTTGTACATTCCGTTGTCGAGACTGACGATGGCCCCCTGCGGCAGGGCGCGATGAACGTCGGCAACGATGCGCTGGGGTTTTAACGGAAAGCCTTCGTCGAGAGACTTTTTAAAAATATGCTCCCGGACTCTCTGTCGAACGTCTTCAAAGTAAGAAAAATCCCAATGATCTTGTTTTTCGATCATCTCGTGAAGCTGCCAGAGGCTATTGCCGATATCGCCGGTAACCTCCAGGTGGGGAAAGTATATAGTATCCATTTCGGCGCGAGAAAAGTTCACATGAATGACCCTGGTGATGCTGTCGGGTCTCATAAAAAACGGGGGTTTTTCAATGACGTCGTATCCGACATTTACAATTAAATCGGCCCGGTCGATGGCGCAGTGCACGTAATCGCCGTCTGAAAGCGCGGCAGTGCCAATATATTTGTCGCCAAGAGCCTCGGTCGGCCCCTTGCCCATCTGGGTGTTGATAAAGTATAATCCCGTTTTTCGAATCAGGTTCGCCAGCCCCTGGGTGACCAGCTTGCGGTTGCAGCCGCCGCCGATCAGGATCAACGGGCGCGTAGCCGCCATGATCATTTCGGCGGCCTTTTGCAGGGTCTTTTCTTCGGCCACCGGCCTGCGTTCTTTTTCGACGCTGAAAAAATACGGAGTTTCGATTTGCTCCCCGGCGATATCTTCGGGCAGCTCCAGGTGAACCGCCCCGGGGCGTTCCGACTCGGCATGTTTAAAGGCCTTTCGTACCATGACCGCGGCCTGTTCGGGGGAGACGATTTGCCGCGAATACTTCGTTATCGGTTTCATCAGGTTCACAACGTCCAGAATCTGAAACTCGCCCTGCTTGCTTTTCTTGATGGGTTTTTGACCGGTAATCATCAGCATCGGCATGCCCCCGAGCTGGGCAAACGCCGCCGCCGTTACCAGGTTTGTGGCCCCGGGCCCGAGGGTCGACAGGCACACCCCGGCCTTGCCGGTCAGTCGGCCGCACGTTGCCGCCATAAACCCCGCCGCCTGCTCATGGCGCGTAACCACCAGCCGGATGTTCGAGTTGGCAATGGCATCCAGCAGATCCAGGTTCTCTTCGCCGGGAATCCCGAAAATATACCCCACCCCTTCTCTTTCCAGTGCACGCACCACAACCTCGGCGGCCTTCATGTTAGACATATTCTCAATATATACTTTTTTTAGTTTTGAACCAGAATAATTGGAGTTTGTTACTAATTGGGGCGCTTTTCGCCCCAATTAACGTACGGGGTGGCGGAAAATGCCGGGTTTTTGCAGGGGTGGGTCAGGGTCACTGTGGTTTGACAGGCTCAGCAACCGCCTGACGAAGCGTTCCCCTGAGCTTGTCGAAGGGTTACCTTTCATTTCTTGTTTAAATACTGTCTAAATCCTAAAAAATTAGTATATTGAAAATATTCTAAATGGGGGATGGCATGATTTTTGATAAAGAAATGGTGAAAATATTTTACGAGGGACTTTCTGCGAAAATTCAGCGGGCGCGAAAGCGTCTGGGTGGACCAATGACGTTGGCCGAAAAAATATTGTATGCCCACCTCTTTGAAGAGACCGGGGAAGAGAGCGGGGATGCCGTTGGCGATGATTCCGGGCGACATGCCGCGGAGGCTTTTGCGGATGTTTTTAACGAGGAGGCTTTTCAAAGGGGAAAATCGTATGTCGATTTTGCCCCGGACAGGGTTGCCATGCAGGATGCCACCGCCCAGATGGCTCTTTTACAATTCATGCAGGCCGGCAAGATGCGCACCGCCGTACCCACGTCGGTACATTGCGACCACCTGGTTTTAGCCAAAGACGGCGCACAAAAGGATCTTGCCGAGGCTTTATCGGCCAACGCCGAGGTCTACGACTTCCTGGAATCGGTTTCGCAAAAATACGGGATCGGTTTCTGGAGACCCGGCGCCGGGATCATTCACCAGGTGGTTCTTGAAAACTACGCCTTCCCGGGGGGCATGATGATCGGGACCGACTCTCACACCGTAAATGCCGGGGGCCTGGGTATGATCGCCGTCGGCGTCGGCGGAGCAGATGCGGTCGACGTCATGGCGGGCATGCCCTGGGAGTTGAAATTCCCCAGAATCATCGGCGTTAAACTTACCGGCAAAATGAACGGTTGGACCTCGGCCAAAGACGTTATCCTGAAACTTGCCGGTATCCTGACGGTAGACGGCGGCACAGACGCCATTATCGAGTACTTTGGCGATGGCGCGCTTTCGATCTCGGCCACCGGCAAGGGAACCATCTGTAACATGGGCGCCGAAATTGGCGCCACCGCCTCGGTGTTTGGTTATGACAAGAGCATGGCCGCCTATCTTGCCGCCACGGGCCGGGCCGAAATCGCCTCCATGGCAGACAACGCCATTGCCGACTTAAATGGCGACCCCGAAGTTTACGAACTTCCCGAAACATACTTTGATCGTGTCGTCGAGATTGACCTGGCAAAACTTGAGCCCTATGTCAACGGCCCGTACACCCCGGACCTGGCCAGACCGATATCAGCCTTAAAAAACGACGTAATAAAAAACGGCTACCCTTCGAAACTTGAAGTCGGTCTGATAGGTTCGTGCACAAACTCGTCGTATGAAGACATCACCCGTGCGGCCTCGATTGCCCGCCAGGCCGGCGAAAAAAACCTCAAGACAAAATCGGAGTTTACCATCACCCCCGGTTCCGAGCAAATACGTTATACGATAGAGCGCGACGGTCTGATAAAAATTTTTGAAGATATGGGGGCCGTTGTCCTTGCAAATGCCTGCGGGCCTTGTATCGGCCAATGGGCAAGGCACAGCAAGGACCCTGGTAAAAAAAATTCCATCATCACGTCGTTTAACCGCAATTTTGCAAAAAGAAATGACGGTAACCCCAACACCTTTGCCTTTGTCGCCTCGCCCGAAATCGTCACCGCCCTGGCCATCGCCGGCGACCTTACCTTTAATCCGTTGACCGATACCCTTAAAAACGAAGACGGCCTGGAGGTGAAATTTTACGCCCCTGCTGGTCTTGATTTTCCCCCCGGCGGTTTTGAGGTCAAGGACAACGGCTACCTTGCCCCCACGCAAAACCCCGAAGCGGTAAAAGTGCGCGTCGACCCGGCATCAAAGCGCCTGCAACTTCTCGAAAATTTTGCCCCCTGGGGCGGTCACGATTTCACGGGCCTTGTACTTTTAATCAAAACGCGTGGCAAGTGCACCACCGACCATATTTCGCCGGCGGGGCCCTGGTTAAAATACCGCGGACACCTGGACAATATTTCGGATAACATGCTGACCGGCGCAACCAATGCGTATAACGGTAAAGCCAACGAGGTAAAAAATCGCCTCACGGGAGCGTACGGACCGGTACCTGCCACCCAGCGCGCCTATAAAGCCGCGGGCCTTGTGTCGATCGTTATTGGGGATGAAAACTACGGCGAAGGTTCTTCGCGCGAACACGCCGCCATGGAGCCTCGTCACATGGGGGTTGTCGCGGTTTGCGCAAAATCCTTTGCCCGGATTCACGAGACTAACCTGAAAAAACAGGGAATGCTGCCGCTTACCTTTGCCGATAAAAATGACTACGACAAAATCCTGGAAGACGACACCATCGACATTCTCGGTTTGACGCAATTTCAACACGGAAAAAATCTGGTTATGGTATTGCATCATAAAGATGGTACCGCCGATTCGCTTGAGGTTGGGCACACGTTTAACGAATCCCAGATCGTATGGTTCAAGGCCGGCAGCGCGTTAAACGTAATTAAAAATTCATTGTAAACAGGCTCACCTGCCTGTGCGGCAACCTGAAGAACAAATATTCTTGACCGGCAATCCTGGTTTTCATATTTCCCTTCAGTGATTAAATTTGAAAATGTCTCCCGGCAATTTAACGGCAAGGCGGCTCTCGACAAAGTCAGTTTTGAAATTCATATGGGCGAGGCCACGGCGATTGTCGGCCCAAACGGGGCGGGCAAAACCACCCTTATCAACCTCCTCCTGGGTTTTTTAAAACCCGATACGGGCGCAATCCTGTTCCAGGATCTACCGGTCTGGGAAAACCGGCATATCGTAAACCAGCTTTACGGGGTCGTCATGGAAACGCCGTTTTTTTTCCCGGAATTTACCGCACGGCAAAACCTGCGGTACTTTTCGATACTGCATAAAACCCCGTTGGAGCGCATTGACGCTTTGATTGGCGAAGTGGGCCTCGACAAATTCCCGGATCAGAAATTTTCACAATACTCCATGGGTATGAAACAACGCCTGGCAATTGCAAAAAGCCTGTTGCATAACCCCGACGTTCTCATCTTTGACGAACCCACCAACGGTCTTGACCCCGTAGGCATCAGCGACATACGAAACCTTATCCAGGGCTTTACCCAAAAAGGAAAAACCGTCATTCTCTGCAGCCACCTTCTCTCGGAAGTCGAAAGGATCTGCGACAAGGCCGTGGTGATTAAAGCCGGCAAGGTGATCGAAAAAATCGACATCCGCCAGGGAATCGGCGGCAGACACAGCTTTCAGATAAAAAGCGCCAATATGTTTAACCTGCTGCGGGCCCTGGAAACGATTCCCGAAATCCAGGTCGTCTCAAGCGACGAAGCCAGGTGCACTGTGGCGATTGAGGAAACCCTGGATGCTACCTTTATCAGCCAGAGGCTGGCCGAAAAAAACGTATTTCTTTCGGAAATCAGCCCGGTCAGTAATTTTGAATCTTCGGTACTGGATAAAATAAGCGACAAATAATATGAATTACCTATACCTTTCTTTTATGGACATCATCAAGGCGGAATTTGAAAAATTAAAGATGCAGAAATTTGTACCCGTATTTCTGTCGATTTTCATGGCGGCGGGTCTGCTGGCGACCCTGGGCATAGTCTACTTTAATGAAAGGTACGGCAAAATTTCACACCCCGCCGAAACGTTTGCCTGGTGGCATTCCGTACTGTTTCAAATTATCTTTACACTTTGTTTTGTCTTTGTGGGTACAAGTCATTTCTGCCGGGAATTTGAAAAGGGAATGATCAAAAATATCATCCTTACGGGCATATCGCTGCCACAGTATCTTTTTTCCCGTTTGATGACATTTTTTGGCGTTCTCTCCGCCATCTTGCTTGTAACGTATACGATCGATACCGCCCTGATGTTGCTATATTATGGAGCGCAATTTGACATTACGGTTGTCGGCAGGGGTTTTTTCCTGACCCTGCTTCAACTGCTTCAAACGTTATTTCTTATCCTGCTATTTTCTTCCCTGTTGAAAAAAACCACCACGGCGATTTTTTTATTGCTTTTGTACTACATGGCCCTTGAAAAAATCATGGTAAAGCTTCTCATCAGCATGACTTCGTACCTGAATTTGTCGCAGTGGTCGACCTTTATTTTAAGGCATACCCCGTTGCAGGTTCTCGACAACATGGAGACAGCCGTTGGCGGCGACTATATGATAAACCTGGCGGTGTTTGTATTGTACCTGGCCATCTACGGTATCATCATCTGGGTCGGCAGCCGCGAAACAGAACTGGCCCTGGTTGAGAAATGATTTTCCGGGCCCGGTTCATCAACAAAGATTTAAACAACAAAAGTTCAATCGGCAAAAAGCCTGGCTATTTTTTTAAACTCGTCTGCCGCTTCAAGAAAAGCCTCCACGACATGAGGGTCAAAATCCTTTGCGCTGGCCGCTTGAATTATAGAAACCGCCTCGTCATGGGTCAGGGCTTTTTTATACACCCGTTTTGAAATCAAGGCATCGTAGACATCGGCAACGGTCATGATGCGCGCCGAAAGCGGAATTTCCCTTCCCTTGAGACCCGAGGGATACCCCGAGCCGTTCCATTTCTCGTGGTGGTACAAAATAATTTCCTTTGCCGTATCAAGAAAGGCGGTGGCGGCAATACCCCTGGCGGCCTTTTCGATGGCCGAGGCCCCGATAACGGTGTGTTGCTTCATCGCGTCAAACTCTTTGCGGGTCAGCTTTCCCGGTTTTCGCAATATCGAATCCGCTATGGCGATCTTGCCGATATCGTGTAACGGCGACGACTTGTAGATTTCCTCAATTTTTTCGGTGTATAGTTCGTCTTTAAATTCGGGTAATTCTTTTAAAATGTCAAGTAAAACGCGTATGTATTCCTTGGTTCTTAAAACATGGTTGCCGGTTTCGTTGTCTCGGCTTTCGACAAGGGAGGCTAGACTCAAAATCGTGGCATCCTGGGTTTCGACAATGGTACGTGTTTTTTCCTGGACTTTTTTCTTCAGGAGGACGTTATGAGAATAGAGCTTTTTCAGGGCATTGTCGCGCTCCTGGCGGGTCTTTATGGCGGCGATGTTGAACATCGTGTCCTCCATTAGTTTTTGAATCATATCAATTTCATCAGATAAGAATGTATTTCTCTTATGGGAATACAGGGCAATGGTGCCGATTTTTTCGTTCTCATAGATCAGCGGGATCGAGGCGTTTGATTTTATCCCGTAACTTCGCGCCTTGTTTCTCCAGGGAGCAAAACCGGGATCTTTTAAAATGTTGTTAAAGATCTGCGGTTGCCCGGTTTTAACCGACCTGCCGCCGGGGCCGTCTCCGAGTTCGTTATCGCCCCAGGAAACCCGGATATTTTCCAGGTAGCCCGAGGCGCTGCCGTAAATCGCGACGGGTTGAAGATCCTTTGTCTTGTTATGCTTCATGAGAAAAATCCCGACCGCGAGGTAACCGCCATGCTCGACGAGGATCTTGCAGAGGTTCAGGTAAATTTCCGAGGGTGTATTGCCGTAGATCAGGTGTGCGCGTCCTTCCGTGATGGCAAGAAACAACCGCGAGAGTTTCCGGTTTTGCCCGATATAAAACGATGTGATCCAGAGCAAGATCGCCAGGGTGATCAACAGGGAGCCTCCCATAAGAACCCCCCGACCGAAATTTTTCCGGATCCTTTCACGGATGATTATCGAGACCTGGTCGAGCATCTTCATCTGCAAACTGACGGCGTTATCGATCACGACACTACCCCGGGCAAAGGTACTTTCGGGCGATTCCCCGTTCGGGCGGTTGTTCAGGGCCTTTGACGTGTAGAGCGCGTATTCTTTTACCTCGGCCAGAATTTTCTCCATGGGATCGTTAAAGAGATTTCCGATAACGGGAACCTCTTTAACAAGGTAACCAAGGCGAAGGCGAATTTCGCCGACGCTGTTTTCCAGGAGGACAATCTCCTGTTCGATTTTGTGATGATATTCATCGTTAATTTTACCGCGGAGAACATAGCCGGAGGTCCAGCCGCGTATTTTGGCAAGGTTTTCGATCATGGCGGTCATCCGGGTAACGCAAATCGACTCCAGGTAATAAGAGTCATACTGGGAATCCAGTATAAGATTGGATTCATGGTGAATACGCTGAATGATCGAGATGATCAACTCGATCTGCTCCGAGTGATAGGCAAAATGCCGCAGGGGGGAAGTAAAATCCAGGTCGGTATGTTGTTTTAACTGGTCATAAACCAGGCCAAGATCTTTTGCCACCCGAAAATCGTCGCGTGGGAACTTCTCCAGGTGATGTTGGATTTTCCGAAGTGCCTCGGTTCTCTGGTGTTGAATCGTTCTATGGACCTGCGGGGTCGGGCCCGGCTCCCGGTTCAACAAGACCTGCTCTATTCCCCTGTATTTTTGAATTTCGTGCAAGGCCAGTAAAAGGGTGCGGATTTCCTCGATGCCTTGAATCTCCCTGCCGGCAAACCGCTGGTTATCGTAGACGGACTTTGAAAATACAATGACGAGCAAAAGGACAATGACCGATGCCCCGATCAGTACCTGGTAATAAAGCTTACTTTTTGAATTGCCCGGGTTCATCTTTATATCGATTTTCGTTCCTGGTATTTTTGAACGTTTGTTTGAAAATTTCTTTTCAACTCTTTTTCAGGTCTTTTTTATGTATTTATAAATCTTTTCAACGAATCTTTTTGATCAGCTTCTTAATGAATATCTATTCTATATCCTGACAACGATTTTTTTACGCCCAGGCTCACATCCCTTTCCAGGTTTAGCAAATATCGTTTTCGGTCAACGCCGCCGTCATAGCCGCCGATCATTCCGTTTTTTTGGATCACCCGGTGACAGGGGACGAGGATACCGACCGGGTTTGACCGGTTGGCAGAACCGACGGCCCGCACGGCCCCGGGGTTGCCGATGGCCAGGGCGATGTCGGCATAGCTTCGGGTCTGTCCATAGGGAATCTTTTGCAGTTGGTTCCAGACCGAAAGTTGAAAAGCCGTACCTTGAAGATCCAGGGGGGTTTGAAAGATCTTTAAATTTCCCGAGAAATAGCTTTCCAGTTCATGTCTTAACATACCCGGAAATCCGTTATCCGCCGGGGTAGATTCCAGGCAGGGGGCCAATTGCCGAATCCTGGTTTCGGCCGTGTCGACCTCTAAAAACTCTAAAAGACAAACCCCATTTGGCGAGGCCGCGGCCAGCATTTGGCCAAGGGAGGTTTGTATTCTCGCCAGGGCGGTAACTTGCATGGTACGATCTTACCCGGTAAGACGGGTCTTAAGAATATAAAGAACATCGGCCCTTTGCGGGGAAACCCCGTCAACCGGTTTTAAGGTCATTTTCGAGGGCGACGACACAGACATCGTCTTCAAGGCCCAGGTCCTTATGCATCAACAATAAAATACTCAGGGATTCCATAAACCCCTGGAGGTTGAAACTTTTCGATTCCCTGAAAAAATCGTATAAAACGGTTCCCTCGAAAGAATCCATTCCGGCTTCGAAATTTAAAAAGTCGTAACCAACGTTATCCATAAGACCGTCGCTGTAAAACAACAGCCTGGAATTTTCGGGTAAGGTGATTTGATTGACCCCGATTGCGGGTTTTTCGTCACCAAAAAGATGCACCCCAAACGGCGGCGACTGGGGGCTGACGTTTAAAAAACCCAGGTCAACGTCTGGCGAGTCGGCGCCGTAACGCAACAAGATTGGCGGCGGGTGGGCAGCGCTGCTATAACGCAGGGTTTTATCAACTTTGTCGTAAATCCCGTAAAAGGCGGTCGTAAAGTTTTCCCGCAGATGACCTAGCAGGGCATTGTTCATATGGACAATGAACCTTCTCGGGTCGGTAAGCCAGGAAGCCGCGGGGTCGTTTGGCAACTCGCTGATGCCGACAAGGATCATACTTTTGATCATCATGGTGATCAAGGCGGCGGGTACCCCGTGGCCGGTAACGTCGCAGATGAATATGCCCTGTTGGCGTTCGTTTAACGGGATGATGTCGAAAAAATCGCCGCCGATTTTACCCATGGGCAGGTAGATACTGCCAATCGAACTGTACTTTGACCTGGGCGGTATCATGGCCAGTTGAATTTCCCTGGCAAGGGACAATTCTTTTTCTATTTCTACCGATTTGGCTTTCAACGTGGACAACTGGTTCAGCCCCTTGTTGAGCAACTGCTTTTGCGCCAGGATTTCTGTCCGGCTTGCTTCTTTCTGCCGGGTTAAAGCGGCCACCCGCCGGGACAAGGCGGTGGAAAGAGCCAACACCAGAAGCGTGTTAGCCCCCAGGGCAAGGTACATTGCGCCGCTGAAGAACACCACGACGTAACCCCAGGCTACCGCCATGAGTACCGACAGGAGGGTCAATAGAATCAGCCACTTATCGGGGGTGTGGCGGATTTTACCCAGAAATTCGCTAAACAAATTTTCCCGGATCCGTTTCGTATTCATCTGGGCCTGTAAAAACCATGAACCGGCAGGACCGGCTGAAGTTTTTTTATCATGGCTCCTTTGAATCGACCGCCTGGTCTTTTTTTTCTTCCCTGGTTTCTTCCTTGGCTTTCTTCAGCGACTGGCCAAAAATTTTCCCCACGTTACGCGAAGCCTCGATAATTCCCTTGCTCAGACTTTCGGTGATGACCTGGAAATATTTCATGCCGTACGCGGTTTTGGCAAATTCGATGTATTGGCGGATCTCGCCGGGTTGGAGGGTATGGTAGGTATACAGGTAATTTTTCAAGGTGCTCTCTCGTACCACCTCGGTCATCTGCCGGCGGCCGGCCATGACCCGCTTCATGACGTTGTCCAGCAGATCCTGGTTTCCCGGGTCTATCGCGATGGCCATGGAGACCGCCATGGCATATTGGATGCTCAGGACCATTTCGACGTTGGACTCGGAACCGCGAATGGCTTCGTCAAGCTCCTGGACCAGGGCAATGCGATCTTCGTCTTTGTACAATTCCTCGCTCATATTCTCCATTTTTTCTTCGCCCTCGGGTGTGGCCGTGTCTTCTTCAAGTTTTATGATTTTGCGGCCTATCGGGGAATCCAGCCAGCTTAAAATCTGGTCGATTTCTTCTTTACTTATCTTAACCAGGATATAGTCCGAAACGCTTTTTTGAAGTATCGCGGGATCATACGAAACGATCATCGCGTTCTTGAGCATCTCAAACTCTTCAGGAGCCAGGGATTCTTTATTTTTCTGGCGCGACTGGTTGAGCCCCATTTCGAGAATCTGCGGTAACTGTTCCAACTGGGCGCTCAGGCCTGATTTCTGGATCAGGGTTTGTATCTGCCCGGACGTTGCCTCTTCGGCCCGGCCCGGCAGGGAAAATGTAATGATGGTCAGTGTAGTTATAAAGCGGAAAAATTTTCTCATCGTGGTTCCTCTTTTTTACCGTATCGGTTTTTGAGAGTATACCCCCTTTTGGATACGATATGTCAATCGTATTTAAGAACGAACCGTCAGGGCGGGGAAAATCAGGGCCTGTGCGGCAACCTGCTTTCTGAGCAAGATGAGAAAGTTCAATGCGATCGAAAAGTGGCCGATAGGTACACAGCAGGCGGGCAACGGCTCAATTTATACCGGGGAAGGTTCGAGCATTCGGCCAGGGCAAACCGGGGCTATTCGAAACGGGCAATCGTAGCGGCATTATCGACGGGTCGTCCAGGGTCATTGCCCTCGTTACGGGAAACGACCAGTCTGCCATTGTCGGCATAGCTGAGTAAAATGGGGTAGGATTCGAAATCGACAAAACGTTCGCTTCGGCTGAAGCCGCAGGCGGGACACATCAAGACATGGGTTCGCTCGGGGGCAAAGGCGGTTTCGCTGCGCTTACGGTCTTTCCAGAAAAGACCCATCTCACCGGAACATTTTGGGCAGGGTTTGACGCCCTTTCGAAATTTCCCGGTTGCCGGCGCTTGCCCCTGAACCAAAGATTATGCCCCTTTGGTAATTTTCCGTACTTCGGGGTGTTTTTTCAACAAGGATCGAATGCCGATTTTTTGAATCGTTCTCAGGGCGCGCGTTGAAACGTTTACGCTGACCCATCGCTTTTCGTCCTCGAGATAAATTCTTTTTCTATGTACGTTTGCTTTAAAAGTTCTTTTGGTTTTCCGGTGGGAATGGCTTACATTGTGCCCTGTTCTTGTTCCCTTGCCCGTAATATCACATTTTCTTGCCATAACCGGATAAAGGCGATTTCCCAGATACTCGGTCAAGTGGTTTATCGTGAGTTTGCATAAAAGGCGGCATTTTTACACCATGCTGCAAAAAAATTCTCAATTAACTTTTTTTTATACTATCCTTTTTTACCTGCCAATACTCTATTAATCCCGGCAGTAAAGATACGATGATGATCCCAAATATCACCAAGGTGAAATTTTGTTTCACCACCTCAAGATTGCCGAAAAAGTAACCTGCGCCGATAAACAAGACAACCCAGGAAATACCGCCGACAACATTGTACACCAGGAACTTTCGGTAATCCATTTCGCCTATACCTGCCACAAAAGGGGCAAAGGTACGAAGAATTGGCACAAAACGGGCAATGATGATCGTCTTGGCCCCGTACTTCTCATAAAATGCATGAGCCTTCAGTAAATTTTCCTTCTTGAAAAAACGCGACTTCTCATAATGAAATACCCTGGGACCAATCCTTTTGCCAATGGCGTAGTTGACCGAATCGCCGAGAATCGCGGCCACAATTAACAGCGAAGTTGCCCATATGACATTCAAGTCGCCACTGGCCGAAAATGCCCCGATGGTAAACAGGAACGAATCACCCGGCAAAAAAGGGGTAACCACCAGACCTGTCTCGCAAAAAACAATCGCAAATAAAATAAAATACGTCGTTGTACCATACTGGTCGATTAACAAACGAACATATCGGTCAATGTGTAAAATAAAATCAATTGTATCTTTAATAAATTCCATAATCTGACTCCAGGAAAGTCAGATTATTATATCACTACACCGCGAGAACTTTTTTAAAGAGTTTTATGGGTACCATCGGGTTTTTAGGTATGCTTGCACTGACAAAGAACCACTTTCTTTTTTTCCGCTATTTCAAAAACAGTTGTCGCACAGGCTCGTAGCCCTACCGGGCGTTTTGCCTTCGTACGTTGACGGTCATCTTAAAAAACACCGATATAAGAAAAAACCCGATGGCCCAGATACCCAGCGAGATCGCGATCTCGGGCCAGGTAAGCGTGTACTCGACAACCTCGCCGAGCGTCGATGGTATGAATCCGCCGATGACCAGCGCCATGCCCTTGTCGATGTAGGTCGAGAGAAAAATCAGGACCGCCCCGAAAACCAGGGTCCCTTCGTTTTGGCGAACCTTCGAAAACAAGAGCATCACGACGGCAATTATCCCCATCAGGGCCGAGCTGCGCACCCAGGGGACAAGTTTATCGTGCCCCTCGAGGCCAAAGAATAAATACTCCAGGGTTTCTTTGTGGTCGGGAATGTTGCTGTAAAACGCCGTGAAAAATTCCATCGCGTAAAAAAAGATGTTGGTAATCATCCCATAGATCATGATTTTGGATAACGTCGAAATAGCCTCAGGCTCGACCTCGTACCGGGCGATCTTTTTCAGTATATGCAAAAGAATCAACAAAAAGGCCGGCCCCGAGGCAAAGGCCGAGGCCAGAAATCTCGGCGCCATGATGGCCGTCAACCATAGATGACGCCCGGGCAGACCCGCGTACAAAAACGCCGTCACCGTGTGAATCGCCACCGCCCAGGGAATCGAGATAAAGACCAACGGTTTAACCCAGCCGGGCAATTTCAACCCGGACTTTTCCGCCTTTAACGTGGTCCATGCCACTATAAAGTTAATAAAGACGTATCCTGTTAAGACGTTCATATCCCAGAAGAGTACCGAGCCCGGAGTTGGGTGCAACAATATGTTAAACGCCCTCTGCGGCTGCCCCATGTCGGCCATAATAAAAAGCCCGCACATAACGACCGCCGCCACGGCAAGCCATTCGCCAAAAACCACCACCCGGGAAAATTTCTTGTAATGATGCAGGTAGTAGGGAATCACCAGCATCACCGCCGAGGCCGCCACACCCACCAGAAACGTAAAATTGGAAATATAAAAACCCCAGCTGATGTCCCGGCTCATTCCCGTAATGGCAAGTCCCTCGTCAAGTTGCCGAAGGTAATAGTATATACCGTTGGCTGCCACAACAAGAAGCGCCGCCAGCCAGACTTTATAAAAACGATTTCCTCTAAAACCCTGTTCTATCATATGATTTCCTTTTCTTTTTTCGCGGCCCTTACCTTATACCAGGTAAAACACCGAGGGTTCGGTTCCCAGGCCGGCCTTTCGTTTCATCGACGGGTTTTCCCGCAGCAATTTACGTACCTCTGACCCCGGGTCGTTTAAATTGCCAAACGTCAGCGCCCCTTCTTTGCACGAACTCACGCAATAGGGTTTTTCCCCGGTACCGGCAAGCTCGGCGCAGAAGCTGCATTTCTCGACGACCCCCCGCGTTCTTGTCGGAAACCCCGGGTTTAATTTTGCAATCGCGGGCCGGGGTTCGGCGTAATTAAAACTTCGCGAACCGTACGGGCAGGCCGCCATGCAGAAACGACAACCAATACAACGATGAAAGTCCATCATCACGATACCGTCTTCTTTGCGTTTCCAGGTCGCCTGTGTCGGGCATACCCGCACGCACGACGGATGCTTGCAGTGGTTGCATAACGTCAGAAAAGGCTTATCGGGAGAAACGTCGGCCTCGATGGCATAGTCCCTGTCTTGAAACAAATGCTTTGCGGGTTCTTTCCAGAGCCACTTGACCTCGATTTTTTTACTCTTGTGATCGGGTACGTTGTGCTTGAAATGACAGGCTGCCGCGCAGTCGTTACAACCTTCCTTGCATTTTCGCATGTCCACAACCATGCCGTAGCGAATTGTCCCGGCCAGGTCGTTCTCTGCGGAATATTCCCCCGCAGCCAGAATCTCAAAGGCAAGCGGCCCCCCCAGCCCGAAGATGGCCGCCACGCCGGATAATTTTAAAAATTCTTTTCTACTTACCTTTTCGTCGCCGTTCATTTATTTCCCCCAGGTAAATGTCCCGTTTCGCCTGCCTGAAAACCCCCGGTAGAATCCCCCGCCGAATTCCCGGAAAAAACTCCCGTGGTATGATGACAGTCAAAGCAATACGGCTCTACCCCCGTCGCCTTGTGGCAACTGTCGCAAAACTCTTCTTTGTTTGAGTGACATTTCAGGCATGTCCCGGTCAGGGATTTTTCAAAATGTTCCCCTTTTGTGTTTACGTATTCCCGCTTGTTCTCCCGAACGACCTCGTCTCGCCAGTTGTCAAGAAGCCTCATGTGCCTGGCCCGCATAAAGTTTCGATCTTCAACACAACCCGAAACGCCCGACTTCAGGGCAAAGGCAACGGCCGGGTTTATATTCGGCCCCGGCATGAATCGATTTTCTTTCGAACCCGACGTCGAAGAAAAAACGGAATTTTTCTCCATACTTTTTCCCATATTATTCAAGAAAATTTTCCAAAAAGGAAACGTCACGATCGCCAGAAAAACCAACAGCCCGGATACGACCATACCACGGTTGTACATCTTAAACATGTGCTTCCCCCGCTTTTTGTCCTGGCGCTTCTGTAGATAATTCCCCTGGAGTTTCCGGAATTAATAGATCGTTGTCGCGTAAATCCACCGTACGGGGTTTTTCGCCGGTCATTACCAGGGCGTTGCCGACAAGTTCCATCAGGCCCGAAGTGTCGACGCCCGGCGTCCAGTAATTCAACAGGGGCGGAAAAGCCGCCCGGTCGATGGCGCACATGGCCGTCAGCAGGTTTACCCCGTTGGTTTCCTGGACATGTTTTATGGCCATCGCGCGGGCAAAACCGCCCTTCAAGCGGGTCTCCATAAATTCGTTCGTGTTTAACCCCGACCCGCTGCCGCAGCAAAAGGTCTTCTCCCGGATCGTCTCTTCGGGCATCTCAAAGAAGTTATTCGCCACGCTGTTGATGATATACCGGGGCTCCTCGAACATCCCCATGCCGCGCGAGATATTGCAGGAATCGTGAAAGGTGATTTTTCGATGATCGTTTCGCGCCTTGTTGAGTTTAATTTTATTGTTGCGAATCAGGTCGGCGGTAAATTCCGCGATATGCACGAACTTCGTAGAGTCGGCATGGGTAAACTTCGTCCCCGTTACCGGCGACACCGGCTTTTCCAGGAAAGCGGCCGGGCCGGTCATCGTGTTCATGTACTGGTGAACGACCCGCCACATGTGCCCGCACTCGCCCCCAAGCAGCCACTTGACCTTGAGCCGCTCGGCCTCGGCGTACATCTTCGAGTTGAGCCGCTTCATCATTTCATGAGAAGTAAAAAGACCAAAGTTGCCGCCTTCGGAGGCATAGGTGCTCAGCGTATAGTCAAGCCCGATGTGTTCAAATAATAGCAGGTAACCCATCATGGTGTAGATTCCGGGCTCGGCAAAAAAATCCGCAGAGGGGGTGATGAATAAAATCTCGGCGCCTTTGCGGTTAAACGTCGGGTTTACGGTTACGCCGGTAATGGATTTTATGTCCTCGACGAGCGACTCGACGCTGTTGACGATCGCGTGGGGTTTTAAGCCCAGGTGGTTTCCGGTCATGAAGCTGTTAGACGCCGGACCCACGACCCAGTTGATCCCGACGCCGACTTCGTGCATCAGCTCCCGGGCCTGCATGGTGATTTCGGCGGTGTCGATGCCGTAGGGGCAAAACACCGAACACCGACGGCATTCGGTACACTGGTAAAAGTACTTGTACCATTCCTTTAGCACGTCTTCGGTCATCTCCCTGGCGCCCAGAAACTTATCTGAAATTTTACCAAAAAGTTTGCCGCCAAGTTTTCCGGGGAGGGTGTTTTCTTTCCGGTAGACCGACCGCATGAGTTCTGCCCGAAGCACCGGCATGTTTTTCGGGTCGCCCGTGCCGATGTAAAAATGACATTTGTCGGCGCAGGCCCCGCACCTGACGCAGATGTCCATAAAGACTTTTAACGAACGAAATTTTTCAAGCCGGGTCTTGAAACCCTTCTTCATGGTCTCCTGCCAGCCGGGGGTCAGTTTCCAGTCGGGCTCGGCGGGGTCCCATTCCCGGGGGTTGGGCAGACCGAGAATACCGACGGGGCCGGCCTTCTCGCCGTAGCAGTAGGTACCCGGTTCAAAGGTCGCCTTGACCTCGCTCCAGACCTTCTTTGGCATCTCGTAGTTTACGCGGGAGATTTCTTTTGGTTTCGGTAAATTTGCCATCGTATAAATCCTTCTCTACTGGTATTTGTGCCGGCCGGTCATTGCTTGTCTACCGGCAGACCCGCTCCTTTCATGACCTCGCGGTATTCGTCTTCATACTCTTCGTACGAATGCACCTCGACCGCATGGTTCCAGGGGTTGACATGTCTTCTGTGCCTGCTGTCGCCTTTTAGATTTCTCGTGGGGCTGAAAAACACCCCGCCCATGTGCATGAGCTTGCTAAAGGGAAAGTACATGAACAAAAAACTGACGAGAAAAAAATGAACGTAAAATATCGACGAGACGCTTTCGGGCAGAACCGGCGCAAAACCGACCAACCCGAGGGCAAGCTGCTTTACCCCGACGACATCGATGCGCGTAACGTATCTCATCACGACGCCGCTGATGGCGATACCGAGAATAACAAACAACGGGACAAAATCGGCGATTAAAGAAATGTACCTCACCTGGGGGATCAGCACGCGCCGTAAGAATAAAAACGTAACCGACAAAAGAAGTATGGCGTCTGTCAGGTAAAAAACCGGCAAACCAATTTGAAACATCGCGTCGAACTTTTCCAGCGACAAAATCACCCCCGGAACCGGGTAAAGAAAAAAGCGCAGGTGACGAACCAGGACATATAGAAAACTCCAGTGAAACATGAGCCCGGCCAGCCAGAGGGATTTTTCCGGGGCATAGCCCGGCCTGAAACTCCCGTCGGCGGTTTCAAAAAGCCCCGAGCGGGTATTTCGAAACAACGACCGAAAAAAGACGACTTCCATAAAGATGCGCCCGATCACCCCGAAGGTCGTCGAGGGGTTTTCAAACCGGGCCGGTTTGATCCAGCCGAGGGACCTCTGCTGACCGGAGGTCGTGGCGATGTTAAACGGAACCGGCGACCTGGCCCAGGATAAAACCCTGGCGGCAAAACCGCCGACAAAAACCAGGAATGCCGCATAGGGTATGACCACCCCGAAGACAAAATGCAAATGAAAGTATTCCACGGCGGCAAAGGCCGATGCGGCCAGCAGGCTTACCAAAATAAATGAGGGCAGAATTTTCATACTGTAGTTTCCATATTAATATTATTAAAGATGCCGGTTTAAAGACGATTCTCCTGTGAATGCTCCATAACGGCCGAGGGGCAGACGGCTCCTGTCATCCCAAGCGACTCGGTTGAAAAAGTACCGGCTGCGATCTCGTCGTTTTTAATTTTTTCGATCGTCGCGCGAACCAGCTCGTAAAAACCCGAGGCGGCGGCGGCAAGCTCGGCGGTCTTTTGATCCAGCATCGACGACTGAAACGGGGTCAGGTTCTCGTACCCGCCGACGTCTTTCAAGGCGTTCAAAATGCATTGTTTGAGCATGACAGCGTAGCCGATAACGTCCCGGGTGGAGGTCGCCCCGAGGGCCTTGAACTTGACCAGGGTTTCGGCAACCGGGGCGCCACAGGTCAGGTCAAGGGAAAACATGTAGTCAAAAAGTTTGTCAAATTCCCCCCGGACATGATGCACAAGGGGGTTGGCAAAGGGCGAGGCGGCCGGGGACGACTGCCTGGAGGCATGTTCCGGAAGAACCATGCCCAGCCAGGCGGTCATGACCGCCTTTCGAATCTTTTCAAACGGATTCAAGGATTCCATTTTGCGCCTTAAAATGCCAGGGTCGGTTCAAGGTCGACTCAAGATCGATGTACGGCCCCCGCAAAATCGAACGTTATACGAAACGTTTCGCTAAACCTGCAAAGGGGCACATGAGAACCCTGGCGCATCGGGGAGGCTGGATTATACGCAACCTGTGGGTTTTGGCAGCCCGGCAAATTTACATGCCTGCTTGGCCGGTCCCTCGGGGAACAATTCGTAGAGGTATTTGTTGTTGCCCTTTTCTTCGCCGAGTTTTTTGCCGATGGCCTTGGTGAGGACGCGGATCATCGGGGCGATCTGGTATTCTTCATAGTAGTCGCGCAGAAAGTTGATCACTTCCCAGTGCGCCTCAGTCAACTCGATCTTTTCGCTCTTGGCGATAAAGTCGCCAATTTCGGGAGTCCAATCGTCGAGATTTACCAGGTATCCTTCTTCGTCGACTTCGCAGACCTTTCCCGCACATTCAATAGTTGCCATTTGATTCTCCTTTAATTTACGTTATTTAAGACGATAGCCTTGTTTGCGCTAGCGCATTGGTTTTTATTTGCGTGACAATTATAATTTTCCAACCAAACTTGGCAAGTAAATTATTATATTTGATTTATCTAATATAGTGGTTTTTTGAGGGGGCGGCCCGAGGTGGTTGGAAACCAAATCTTTAAATAGTCATAACCTCTTACCCCGAGGATGTATCGATAGAACCCCCGCCCTCTACCTGGCGACGAAGAATACCGGAAATTGTTAAAACTGTCAAAGATGTTATGATCCAACCCAAAATTCGATAAATTGCTTTGACCCACAACCAGAAATCCGGGTTTTTATACAATGATATAGACCAATCAAATTTACTCATCCAACCTTCAACAACAATATTGTCTTTTTGATCATCCCCCCATGATCGAATATGACAGCGAAACTCCTGTCGAAAATCAATAAATGGAATCATTACATCTAAAGCGTAAATCCACGGGTTTATCGTATTACCGCACCCAACCAGGGATTCATATGTATTTGCTTTATTACTTTGTGTCCCATAAACATAGTCAGGTATTTTCCAATCCAAACTCTCTGGTAAAGACATCGCCACCGTAGATACCGGGACCGAATCAATGACAAGAATGTTATGGGTATTCATATGTTTTACGCCACAGTAACCAATAACAAGCCACAATAAAAGGGTAAAAATAGCTCTTTTAGTCACAAGACCAAATCCAAAAAAACACTGATAAATAGAAAATATCCACCTATAGCAAAATGGCTTAAATGTTCGTTCTATTGATAATCTGATAAAAGCGATTTTCAACGCATCTTCATGTTGGCCCTGAGAATTATAAACTTTTTCCAGTTGTCGAAACGGCTGGGGGTTAAATTCAACATCGCTTGGGTAATAGTACCGGTACTGTAGCATCAACCACCGTTTTCGCAATCGCCAAGGCTGATCAAAAAATTTTTCATAGCTTGAAGACCCGTCATATTCTGGCATTCTTATCCTGTCTTGAATTTTACCAGTAATACAACTTATTATCAAACCTGGCTCTATTGACTGTGGCGTATTCTGACTTGAAAAAACAAATCGCTGACAACGCCTTAGATAGTTTTGAAAAAAAGATAAAACAAAATTTGAAATCCTGTCAAAATACATCATATTTCGCATAAACCTGATAGACATGACACTCCAGAATCTCAAATAACTCAGTCTTGAGAAAAGTTGATCCATCGGCGCTTTCTCTGGCCGAGATATATGCCGGTAGGTAAAATCATCCAAGAACAATCGCACCTGGTTTCCCCATGCATACCCATTCTCATCATTTAAGGCGCCAACATTTGCCCGGCTCAGGTCAATATCTACTCGACTAAATATGTTTCCTTGACGATCATTACTCACTTTGTTCTCTAGTAAATTAACGACCCGCTTAAAAAGTTTGCAATTAACACCTTTTTCTTTACAATCTTTATTGGATAAAGATAAGGATTGGGGACTATGCTTACAGGAGGACTTCCTTAATTGACATGTATCAAAGTCGCCACCTCTTTCTTCATTAAAAACAGTGATATTGTACTTGTGATAATCCATTCCTTCGTTGCCTGGTATTTTTTTATCTTCAGTCATCTTTACTTCGCCATGTTTGCCTACCTCAAACGAAAAATGGTAAAGTTCATCATCAAAAAGAGCTGCTACCGTAAACTGAAAAGGGTTGGCAGAACTATTATTCTGCTTAAAGGTACATTTTCCTTTATCTTCTACACATTTAGAATATATATTTTGACTTTTGCATAAAATATGGATCGGACCATCCTGCCCCCAGACATAGGCGCAATAAAACTTTAGATAGCAGCAAGCATCATCCTCAGTGATTTGAAACGCCTGTTGACGAATGAGAGTATGGATATCATGAGATGACCCATCAAGTGGTATCAATTTATTTTTTTTATCGTAAAGACATGAGATTGATATTTCATTTTCTCCTTTATTATCGCAATTTATCTTGTCAGAAAAAATAAAATGAACAAGCAGCCAATTCGGCAAAAACTCTAAGGGAAATTCTTGAATCTTAATTAACTCCCAATCCCTATTTTCAATCGTGCCAGATTTTTCATTCAAATTATTTAATATTTTATCAATTTGGTTTAAGTAATTTTCAGGTTTTTTGGATAAATAATCACGACCAGTCTTTTGAACGGCAAAGTCTCTGACCTTTAATGCATCCCCAATTTTAGCACCCTTCAATGAAATACTTGGCTCCTCTTGAGACCCCAGAAAACATTTAATTGCTGGTTTATTATCAGTATCACCCAGAATAAACCGCCCTTTAACCGTACAGCGTTCAAAGCTTGCGGGATAATACAACTTTGGCCGAAAATCAAGATTCCCGCCAACGGTAATATCATCTGCCGAAAATCCTTCATACATTAAATACGATTTGAGTTCTGCATTTTGCACGAGAAGATCGCCTGATATGATAGCATGTTCAAGGAAGATCTTGCCTTTGCTCTCGAAAGAAATATTTTTTTCATTGGTTAAGCTCCATGTACTTAAAATTAAATCTTTGCCAATTTGGATCCCTTGTGCATCTAATACGGTTGATCCGAAAATTGGGGAAATCTTTGCTCCATCCATGATAACATTGCCACGAATATGAGTATCTATTAAGGACAATTTTCCTTTTACATCGAAAAACAACGTATGTACACCATTTACATTAGAAGCGGCCATTATCAAATCAGAACCAATATATGCATCTTCCAAAATAATTGAATATTTTGTATATGCTTTGATACAAGCCCCACTCAAATCCACATTATTATTTATTTTAGCCAACTTTAACCGAATAGTCCCTTCAATTCTTGTCCTATCTTCACCATCACCTGTTGAACTCAGAATTAAAGAACCGCCTAACTGAAGGGATTGACCATTAAAGGCATCACTTGTCTGAGTGATTAAATTACAGCCATTTGCCCAAATATCCCCACCAATGTTTGCATCTTGAAAACTAATACCACCATTTGCCCGGCCCATTGGACTAAAATTTACTCTACCGTGTATTCGAGTATTCCGTAAATATAGAGCATATTTTGATATAGCCTTCCGATCATTTGATTCTTCAGAATTGTTGCTACTACTAAAAGAACAAAATCTTGCTCTCTCTGCGATTAAATCCCCACCAATTTTTGCCATTTGAAGTGCAACTTGACACAGGCCTTTGTCTCGAACTTTATCAATTACTTTATTTAATTTAAACTTTTCATATGATTCAACATCGGATAAATCAACATTACCGTCGACCCCCAACCCCTCGCCCAATAATTGGGTGATTTTGCAGCCATTAAAAGAAAGAGTTTTCAACCTCGCAAAGGATACATCAATCAATTCGGGAATATGGCAATCTTTCAAAATTAACGACGGAGCGAAGTCCCCGTTCGCCCCCGAGACCTCTGTGAGATCAATTTTATCCTTAATAAAAGCATTGGTTAATTCAACCTTAACTTGTTTAGGATTTTTATCGGTATCACCTTCAAAAGCAATACCTTTGATTAACCGATTGATAACTTCAGCCCGAATTGTATTATCTTTTATATCACCTTCTAAAATTGACGGTTTATGATCCCGGGCATTTTTTACCAATGCATTTTCGCTGTCATTTAGCTCATCACCGGCTATTTTTAATTTGTTTGTATTATTATTTATGTCTTCGCCATCTACCATCCATTCCCCCCGTTGATAATTTCATGTAACGGAATATCTCCAAAATGTCAATTATTTATATAAAATCATCTCGCCACTTTAATCCATGTAACTATCACCCCCCAGGCCGCATCCCCCAAACCTATTCAAACGAAAATTCGATCTGGCAACCAAAACGCGGGGGGTAGGTGGGTACCGTGGACCCGACTACCCTGACTTAAAAAATTGCCAATGATCAGCCATTTCAGTATATTCTGATTCTACTGAAATTACAAAACAGGGGCTGGGCGTGAAAAACAAGGGTTTAAACAAGATAAAAAATGTCGCCGAATGCGACGGGTCGGCGGGTTGCTGCCGGGTTGAGTCGATGGTCACGGTCGACGAGCGCGGGCAGATGGTTCTGCCGAAGGAGATTCGCGAACGGGCGGGCATCATGCCGGGCGACAAGCTTGTCCTGGTAACCTGGGAGGACAACAACGAGGTCTGCTGCATCTCCCTGGTCAAGAGCGACCAGATCATGGAGATGGTCAAGAAGAGCCTTGCCCCGATGGCCCGGGAGATGCTCAATGTTGTTTGAGCCGGTCAAGACCCCGGCCATGGCGGCCCTTCGTCCCGAGCTGCCCTCGATCAAGGCCTCCGAAATCTTAAAGCGGCCCGAGCCCCTGGCCGTCATCAACGACCGCTGGGGTTTTCAAGGCTACCTCGGGGCCTTCCTTGCCAGGACGACCTCCTGGAGAAACCGCTATGACCTCAGACCGGGGTTATACGCCTTCGGTACGCCCGGCGACGCAGACGAGATACTCGTGACGGCCAACTACAAGCTGACCTTCGATAAACTGCGCCGGCATCTTCGGGGCCGCAACTCCTGGATTCTTGTTCTAGATACCAAGGGAATCAATGTCTGGTGCGCCGCCGGCAAGGGCACGTTTGGTACAAAAGAACTCATTTCGAAAATTAACGAATGGCGGCTGCACAGTCTCGTCAACCACCGCCGGGTGATCGTGCCGCAGTTGGGCGCCGTCGGTATTGCGGCCCATGCCGTGCAAAAATCGACCGGCTTTCGGGTCCATTACGGCCCGGTCGACGCCCGCGACCTCATCGCCTACCTCGACAACAACCGGGTCGCGACGCCTGCCATGAGACGGGTCCGGTTCAACTGGAGAGACCGCCTGGTTTTAACCCCGATGGAACTGATACCTTCATTTAAATACTTCTGGAAATACGCCCTGGCCGTCGGCATCCTCTTTGGCTTTCAGCCCGGCGGTATCATCTTTGCTAACGTCCTTAACCAGGGCGGTCCCTATATGGTGGTCGGGGCTGCCGGTGTCATTTCGGGAGCGCTTTTGGCTCCGCTACTTCTGCCGTTTCTGCCCTTTCGGTCGTTTGCCGTCAAGGGCTGGTTTGTCGGGGCCGCCACCGTTGCAGCGTTATGGGCAATCTTTGCCGACTCCTCGATAACCCGGGCCATGATCGAAGACCCGTCATATTATGCTCTCTGGTTTTCGGCCTTCTCGGTTGTCTTCATACCGGCGGTCAGCTCCTTCGTGGCCCTGCAATTTACCGGGTCGACGACCTACACCCACATGACCGGGGTCTACAAGGAACACAAGTACGCCCTGCCCTTTTACATCTTCGCCGCGATTTTTTCAATAGCGATAATTGTTGGTCATAAACTGTTTTTACTGTATGTTGAATTTGCCTGATTTTAGGAGAAACTCGTGAGATATTTGTTAAACGTCAATACCCTGGAGTATAACCCGGAGCTTTGCACCGGCTGCCGCCGGTGCGTGGAGGTTTGTCCCCATGCGGTCTTCGAGATGAAAGACAGAAAGGCCCGGTTTGTCGATAAAAACCGCTGCATGGAGTGCGGGGCCTGCCAGCAAAATTGCGACACAGGGGCCCTGAAGGTTCAAACCGGGGTTGGCTGCTCTGCGGCCATTCTCCAGAGTATCTTTACGGGTAAACCCGCCGTCTGCGGAACCGGCGACGGTTCAGGCGCGGGTTGCTGTTAAAGCGGCCAACGGCAAAAACTTTTGCCGTTTCAAGGCTCCATCAAAAAGAATTTGCCCCGAAAACTTCTTCATTAATATAACGGCGTCAGAAAATAACGTCGAGGGTTTTTCAACAGACTCGGGCAGGCTTGCCCCCTCCATGGGTCGCCTGCCTTAGATAAAATTCAAGGCCCGCCTCAGAAAAAAGCTCGAAACCCTAAAGCCGAAAAATACTTTACAAACGATAACTACTACAAAATTTGAGTCGCCAGATGCAAAATAGCCGATACGATGCGTTTAGCAACCCTGCGATCGCCCCGGGGGAACATGCGTAAGATCATCCATGTCGACATGGATTGTTTTTTTGCCGCCGTCGAGGTGCGGGATAACCCAGAGCTTGCGGGTAAGCCGGTCGCGGTGGGCGGTCCGTCGGACAGCCGCGGGGTGATCTGCGCGGCAAACTACGAGGCTCGAAAATTTGGGGTCCACTCGGCCCTGTCAACCACGGTGGCCCTTCGAAGGTGCCCCGAGTTGAGACTGATTTACCCGAACATGCAGAAATACGCCGAGGTGTCGAAAAAAATCCGGGCGATTTTTCACCGGTTCACGGACCAGATCGAACCCCTGTCGCTGGACGAGGCCTACCTTGACGTTACCGGCCTGCCCTGGTTTCACGGTTCGGCCTCGCTTTTGGCGCAGGAAATTCGGCGACAGATTTTCGAGGAAACCGGGTTGACGGCCTCGGCGGGTATCGCCCCGAACAAGTTCCTGGCCAAGGTCGCGGGAAACTGGAACAAGCCCAACGGTCAATTCGCGGTTACCCCGGCCATGGTCGACGGCTTCGTGGCGGACCTGCCGGTTGAAAATATATGGGGCGTCGGCAAGGTGACGGCGGAAAAAATTCACAACCTCGGCATCAAGACCTGCGGCCAACTCCAGGGGCTTTCACAAACGGAGCTTGTTTCACACTTTGGCAGCTTCGGGTACTTCCTGTATGACATCTGCCGGGGTATCGATCACCGTGAGGTCGTCACCTCCCGCGTACCCAAATCGCTTTCGGTCGAGAGAACCTTCGACAAAGACCTTGCCTCGCTCGAGGACTGCCTGGCGACCATGCCAAAACTTTTTGACCACTTTAATAACCGATCAAAGGGCAGGTTTGCGGGGGAAGGACAAAACAACCTGGATACCATTAAAACCTTGTTTATAAAAATAAAATTTTATGATTTTACACATACGACGGTGGAATCGCCGCTGTCTTCAACGTGTAAAATGATCACCCCGGAGAATTTTACAAAACTGTTAAAAAAGGGCTATGAAAGAAAATCTGTGCCGGTCAGGCTCATCGGTATCGGGGTGAGGTTTAAAGGAAAACCCGAGAGAAAGTACCGGGTTGACGAAAGACAACTGGTCCTTTTTTAAGAACTATTTTTTGTACTTTTTGCGTTTTTTAAGCCCGGGTTCGGCGACCTTCAGAATTTCACTTTCTTTTCGGAGTTCCTGGTCATAGATGGCAACGAGTGTCAGGGAGACAGATTTCTTTTGTTCTTTCCCGAGCCGCCGAAATTTGGTTATAAATTCAATCTCTTCAGGATTTTCCAGGGTCAGGTCGTGCAGGTACATGGGTTTTGTTCCGTTGAGCAACCACCGGGGATTGATTTTGAATCGAAACTCCAGGACTTTCAGGAACATCCCGGACAGGGTCTTAGACCGGCCGGAGATAATTCCGCTCATTCCGCCGGGCGTCATCCCGATTTCGTGGGCAAATCCCCTCAAAGAATACCCTGACGATTCGATAACTTCTTTTAATCTATCTTGTATCTCGTTCACTGTACATACAATATCGATAAAAATAAACTTTTGGCAAAAAAATTTTAAAAGATATCTAATTTCAACGTTAAAAAGTTGACAAACTGTACGTTTAGCGTACATTGATTTCTAAAAATGAACGAATATAGTGAAGACGAAAAGTTATTCTATGCCCTGTTTCATTCCCTTAGGGATTACGCCTTTATACTGACCGAAACCGGGGTTATCTGGGGCGTCAATGAGTATGCCCTTTCCCGTCTGGGTTGTGGCGAAAGGGAAGTCATCGGCAGGCAACTATCCGGGTTTGCCGACTTTGAAAACACCCTGGGCCTGGGTAAGATCATCAAGGGTATAACCCATGGGAAGCCTTTTGTCGGGGAGACCACGCTGAAGTCCCCCGGAAACCGCAAAGTACCTGTCGAAATTACGATGAACGTGGTGACCGTCAGCGACAACGAAATTGTTTTGGCACTTTGTCATGACATCACGATGCGCAAAGAAATCGAGACGATGCTGGAAAAACGGGAAAACAAGTACAAGGCGATTGTCCAGACCTTTCCCGAGGGGTTTCTCATGATCAACCGTGAAGGACAAATTCTCGATACCAACGAGGCCTATGCGCAACTATCCGGCTACTCCCGGGAAGAACTTCTCTCGATGACCTACTTCGACCTGCTTTTTCTAAAGGCCGGCGAAAGGGTTCCGGCAAAGGTTCCCCGGAAAAATTCCGGGTTGTTTGAGAGACCCCACAAAACGAAGTCGGGCGAAATTATCCCCGTTGGCGTCAACTTTAAAAGCTGGAATAACGAACTCGAACCTGGCGTGATTTTCCTGTTCATCAGCAACCGGAAGGATTATTTAAAAATAACAAATCAAATTCAAAAGGAGAAACTATATATGAAAAGCTTGTTATCCGCATTGTTCAACGACGATACGACGGGGATTATGATTGTAAAACCGGGAAGCGGCGTTTACTACGTAAACGAATTTTTGTGCAAAAACTTTGGGTATGAAAAAACCGAGATGAAGAAACTTTCGCCTAAGGATTTTGTGGCTGCAAACATGGTAGACAGGGGGATGGAAAACATCATGAAAGTCTTTACCGGGGTTTTGCCGAATGTTACGGACAAGGGTGTACATTTGATCCACAAAAATGGAAACATTATTAAAGCCGATGTTATGGTTTCAAGGCTTTCGGATAATTCAGATAATGATGAAGAAAAATTTATCCTGATTCAAATGGAAAATTTTTCCAACGTCGATGAGAAAGAAAAAGCCGGGTAATGATTAATTGAATTAAAAAATTCGAATCTTTGATTTTTTTATTCAAGGGTGTAAAAATTTTCCTGTTTTCATGATACACTTGGTATGAAGTGTAGAAAACAGAGAAAATCATATCGACTGGAAATCGCCTCTCTTTGGGAGGTGCGACTGGAACTGGATCTTTGGAAACGGGTTGTCAGGGTTGCGAGGGAACACAAATGTAGTTATTCCTGGATCACAAGATATTGCGTGTTCAAGCTTGTCAGAAGAGAAGTTTTGAATACTGAACTCGTTTCACCGGAAAACTCCAAAAGTATTGCTATGGAAATCCATAGCAATAAAAATACCCCCCTGCACAGACATATACTATGTCTCTACGGCGACGACGAAAAACTCCTGCGAATAGCCGCCATGCAACTAGGATTAACCGTCTCCCGGATGATCCGTCTGGCCCTGCAGCAGTATTTACCCACCATCGAGAAAAAAACCGCCAAGTGGGAACATATTTTCTACCACGGCGCCAAAATATGCAAGTATTTCGACCACAAGCGGGCAAATATCCTTAAAATGCCCTTCACCGACCGCATATTTTACACAAAATGGTCGCCAAGAGAGTGGTGGAAACGCCCCGAAGTAACCATCCCCATTCCCTATACCCCTACGTGGCAGGATCTTCAGGATATGCTCGGCCCAGACAAGTAAAAACCTCCCCTGACGATTTTTTACTTGCCCTGCCTGCCGGTTCATATAATTGCCAACCATGGCCGCCACTTCACGACTTCGCCTTTACCTGATCTTGTACCTGGCCATCGCATGGCAGGGCCCCATCGAGGCCATTTACCGGCCCTATGCGACCCACCTCGCCGACGCGGTCTCTGCGGCAACCGGCGCCAGTGGAACCTCATCCATCGAAGGAATTTCCAGTATCTCACAAAACCCGTCGTACCTGGCCGGCATCAAAGACGCCTCGCTGTCGCTGGGCTTTGAAGGGGTTTTCAACCTGAGCGGTTTTTTAAATTTCCCGAACGTACGTTTTGAATACCTCCCCCAGCTGGCCTTCAACCTGCCCGCCCAGCCCTGGGGTTCAACGGGCCTCGTGACCTACACCTCGTTTCAAAATCCCGACCTGACCTTTGGTTACACCCTGTACAACTTCGAAGGCATATACTCGGTTGGCTTTTTTGAACGCCTCTACCTGGGAGTCTCCGTCGGCGCCGCCATGGGCCTGGTAAATTATATCGTCACCGGGGGCGGCCCGGCCTATTCCCTCTCGGCTTTATACAAAGATGACTTTATTTCTTTGGGTATCCTGGTGCGACCACCAGAGGTCCTCAACCACGACACCTACAACGGGTTCCGGGTTCAGGAACAAACCCCGACCCGCGTTCAGGGCGGCCTGACGGCCTTTTTTCACAACTGGTCGTTGATTGTCGAGCTTGACTATGTCGACTGGCGATCTTCTTATTTTATGGAAAACGGCGTCGATATAACACCTGAATTTCAAAACGGGTTTATGGATTTTCTTCACCCCCATATCGGCATCGACATCGCCCTGAAGGGACTCCTTGAAATGAACCTGCGTCTGGGGGCCTATACCGCCGACTCCTTTGATTTTCGTGGCGTCAACTCGCGTCAAATCCTGTTTACCGCAGGGCTTGGCGCCCTGGCCGGATCCCCCGAATGGAAAAATAAATTAAAGATCGACCTTTCTTATGAATCTGGTTTTTTACCCTCGCTCATCTGGCACGAAAACAGGCAGCTTGAAAGTATCCGGTTAACCCTGGAATATGTAATCTGAATTTCCCTTATGTAGAGACCGGACATGTCCGGTCTCTACATAAGGGAATCTATTGAAAATACTTACCAAGCCCCTGGTTATAGGCATCATACAGGGCCTTGAGATTTACCCGGGCCGGGCCAAGATTCAACCGGGCCTGGTTTTGAACAAACCTGCCGAGTTTCAAAAACGGAGTCTCATGCCGGGCGCATTCATTCTCCAGTTTCTCCGGGTGGGCGCTTGCCAGCAGGTAGCAATGAGCCGTTTCACCCCAGAAAAATGTATCGTATGAGATGCCCGCCTTTTGAATAAATTCCGATATCAAATCCATGTTAAAATCAAACCCGGTTTCTACCGGCGAAATTTTATCGTTTTTGTACCTGGCAAACACCATGCGAAGAAGAACCGTCATGATCCCGCCCAGGGACACGTCAATGGCGGCATCGACGTATTTGTGAGAGATCAACCTCAACACGGCCTTACCGACGCTGATTTCCTCTTCCAGGTTTAGCCCAGGCAGTCGGTGGTTATAAGCGCCGGTCTGAATATAGGCATACTGGCTGCAACCCAGCTCCGGCTTGAAATTCCCCACAAGGTACAACGTCATTCCATTGTCGGGGATAATCCCCATACCCGAGGCGACGTCGTCATGCAGGCCAACCATCCCGAGTGTCGGCGTTGGCAAAACCGGGCCCTGGTTAGATTCATTGTAAAAAGACACATTGCCGCCCGTAATCGGGATCTTCATCGCCTCGGCCGCATCGGACATTCCCGTCACGGCCTGCTCGAAATAATAGTAGTTTTCGGGAATATACGGGTTGGCAAAATTCAGGCAGTTTGACAGGCCGATCGGCATCGCCCCGGTCGCGATGATATTTCGCCAGGCCTCGGCGACATTGTGCTGCGCCCCCTTGTACGGATCTATCGACACATAGAACGAATTCCCGTCGGTCGTCGCCGCAATCCCCAGGTTTGTACCCGGCACCTTATAGAGCCCCCCGTTTTGCCCCGGACCGATCACCCGCATCGAACCGATGTCGGTATCGTACTGCTCATAGACCGCGCTTCGGGATGCAAAATTCACATGACCAATTACTTTTAAAATAATCTCTTCAAGAACCTTTTCCTGGTTGCCTGACAAAGCTTCGTGAAAAATTCTTAAATTTTGTACGACCTCAGAATCTTCTTTTGCCGGGGGTTTCTTCGTCTCCCGCTTATACCTCGGGGCCCCGTCGGCGTTTACCGTCAACACCCTGGCCACCAGGTCGGCGTACAACTTCCCCTCGTGAAAAACCCGCAGCCTCTGGGAGTCCGTGATCACCCCCACCTCGGCGCAGTCGAGCTCCCAGGTTTCAAAGACATGGAGAACCTTCGCGAGGTTTTCCGGCTCGATGATCATCAACATCCGCTCCTGGCTTTCCGACAGCAGGTACTCAAAGGGTTCCATCGCCTCTTCCCGGGCCGGCACCTTTTCCAGGTGCAGGTCCATTCCGACCCCGCCAGAGGCCGACATCTCGCTGGAGGAACTCAACAACCCGGCGGCCCCCATGTCCTGAACCGCCACCACGAGGTTTTCCCGGATACACTCCAGGGTGGCCTCCATCAGCAGTTTTTCCATAAACGGGTCGCCAACCTGTACCGCGCTTCGCTCTTCGGCAGACTGGTTTGAAAGATTCTTCGAGGCAAAGCTTGCCCCGTGAATTCCGTCCCGGCCGGTCTTGGCCCCGACGTACAGAACCAGGTTACCGATCCCCGAGGCCCTGGCCGAGGCCAGTTTGCCGACCTCGGCAATACCCACCGTCATCGCGTTTACCAGGGGATTTGTCGTAAAGCTTTCATGAAAGTATATCTCGCCGCCGGCGCAGGGTATGCCCAGGGAATTTCCGTAGTTGCCGATACCCCGAACAACCTCCCGCAGCAGATGCCGGTTGGAGGCCTGGTCGGGCATCCCGAAGCGAAGCGAGTTGAGACTCACCAGCGGGCGGGCCCCCATGGTAAAGATGTCCCGCATGATGCCCCCGACCCCTGTTGCGGCCCCCTGGTAGGGTTCGATGGCCGACGGGTGGTTGTGCGACTCGATCTTAAAGACAACCGCGTACTTGTCGCTGATCTTCAATGCCCCCGCGTTTTCTTCGCCCCGAAGCGCCAGCAACCGGTCAGATTCACAGTAGAGATTTTTTAACAGTAAAATGGAATTTTTATAAGAACAATGCTCCGACCACATTCCGGAGAACATCGCAAGCTCCGTAAACGTCGGCTGCCTGCCGATTTTTTCAACGATGAGTTCATACTCCCCGTCTTTAAGCCCGAGTTTTTTAGCCTCTTGCGAGGTCCCGATACGATCCACTAGTTTTGACGACATACCGGGTATATGTAGATTTTACAACAGGCTGTCAACCTGTACAGAGGCCCTGACATGCACATAAATCGGCCCCGCTTGAACCTTTGCGTCAACTATTTTCTGAAAAACAGTGTCAACTCCAAAGTTCAATGCTTTACTTGATCAGTGACAATTATTTCTTTTCGGCCTCGGAGACGATGTCCCCGGCTTCGAGGTTGAGCAAACCCACGGAGTCGATCACCATCTGTGACTGCTTCGTGAGGTACCGCACCAGCGTGCCGCGCTCGATAAATTCCAGCTCGATCAGGGCGATACCGATTTTCACGCCCCTTTCTTTCTGGTACTCCAGCGCCTCCTTGAGTTGGCCCGCCGTGATTTCCCCGTTTTGAATTAAAATTTCACCCAGACGCAATTTTTTTGCCGGTTGCGTTGTGATGCCGTCGGCCTTGTTTTTTTCTTCGGCAAGCTTCATGTACCTGGTCAGATTTTGCTGTGAAACAAAACCCTGCTTGACAAATATCATCTCCAGCAGGCCGCCGGATTTTTTTTGAACATTCAGGGCAATGTCATACTGTTCCTGCGTAATCAGTTTATCTTTTAACAGCAATTCCCCAATCAGTTTATTTTCAGTCATGATTAATTTTCTTCGCCTTATGTCTCTTAATTTTCACGGGTTTTGTTTATACGATGTCAACTCATCTCCCCAACGAGCTTAAAGGTATTTTTTTTAACACCCTGCGTCAACTTATTATCAAAATTAAGACCGGAAATGTTACAAATCTGTCAAATGTAATGACCCCAAATCTATTTTAAAAACGACCCAAAATAACCCTGAAATTTCAATAAAAATGCATTCCAGCCGCCCCATGTCTTGCACCTGAAATGAAGCCGACCGCCCGGTACCTGTAATAAATTACATGACAGACCGTGGCATTTTGGCGAACTGTTCTCATGGACATCATAAAAAAATCTGAAAAATTTATCGAAGACATTATCCCGGGAATACGCCAGATCGTCTTGAAATACTACCGCTCGGCTTTTGACGTCGAGGTTAAAACCGACAACTCCCCCGTTACGATTGCCGACCGCGAGGCCGAAAATTTTATCCGTGAAAAGATCATGAAGACTTTCCCGGAACACGGCATCATCGGGGAAGAATCGGGAACCTGGCGGGAAGACGCCGAGTACAAGTGGATCGTCGACCCGATCGACGGCACCAAAAGCTTCATTTCAAACGCTCCGCTATTTGGCACCCTCATTGCCCTCACAAAAAACAACAGCCCTGTTCTTGGTTGCATCTACCTGCCGGTCACAAACGACATCCTGGTCGGCGACAACCTCCAGGCGCGCCTAAACGGCGCCCCGGTAAAGATGCCCGAACATATCGCCCTGGAAAATTCCATTGTCCTGACGACCGACTACAGGGACTTTGCCAGGTACAAACCCCGGGGCGGTTTCGACAGGCTGATGTCGGCCTGCCGTCTCTCGCGAACCTGGGGCGACTGCTTCGGCTACTACCTTGTCGCCGCCGGCAAGGCCCACGTCATGGTCGACCCCGCGATGTCGGTCTGGGACAAAATGGCCCTCATACCGATCATCCGCGGGGCCGGCGGCGTCATCACCGATTTTCATGGCAACGCCCCCGAAGACGGCGACAGCATCGTCGCCTGCGTCAAAAGCCTCCACCCGCAGGTTATCCAGATGTTGAACTCCTGAGTTGTCCCGGCAAAGAAGCAGGGTCGTTACAAAACGCTGCGCACCCAGAGACCGAGGGTACTTATGTAACCCATCGAACTGGAACGAACCTCCCCCTTTGCGTCTATAAAATACACCGTCGGGAAGGCTTCTATTTTATAGTTGTCGCCGACCGAAGCATCTCCCAGCATCACCGGTACGCCGGAACCTGTCAAACCGTGATCCTTCGCAAAGCCCCTGACCTCGTCCGTGTTGGAATACGAAAGGGCCACCGTCAACACCCCAAGTTTTTCACCGCCGCGAAGTTTTCGCAGGTACGCAATATTTGACGAAGTCGCCTTGCAAATCGTGCACCAGGGCGCAAAAAAATACACCACGACTGCTCGCCCCCGAAACTCCTCCAGGGAACGTTCTTTGCCTTCAAGGTCAACCAGGGTAAACGCCGGGGCAGTTTGCGTCTTGGCCAGTAAATCACGGGTCTGCCAATGTTGAATCAAAACCACGGCGACAATCAAACCGGCCCACCAAAGCAGGTCGCGCCGCCTGCGAAGAATATACCCTTTTATATTAGATGCCAGTTTGTTCATAAGATTTTTCTAATATACTAAACCTGATTTAAGGCGACGAACAATAATGATGAAAAAGTCAATTGATTTTTAACCTTCAATCTCTCCAATCGTTGTATTGAATAATCGACTTTAATATTGAAGTATCATTTTCATATCCTTCGAAAATATAATTGTAGTCTTCAAAAAATTTCCCCTTGAGGCTGTAACGCGAACACTGGTAATCGTAATTGCAGACATGAAGATTTTTATCTTTGAGATAATAAAATATTCCCGCATAGGTATGGCCAAATATTAAATCCCGGCCCTCGCGATTGTACCGCCGAAACAAACTTCGCCCGCTCATGCCGTCGGTCTCAAAGCCCAGGTAGTCGGCAAGCGAGATCTCCAGGTCGTGGGCGGCAAACAAATCTTCAACCGGGGATTTTTTGGGGCCGCCGTTTTGCCCCGGTAACCGAACGACCATGAAGCCGTGATTTCGGGCAATCAAAGGAATGTTACCGCCGTTTAAGGGACCGTGCGACTCGTCGGTCGTGATCACCACGATGGTATTTTGCGCCGACCCGGATTTTTCAAGACCGGCCAGGAATTCACCAAGGGCATTATCGGCATACCTCACCGCCGTATCGTAGTTGGAGGCTGCTCCCTCGACCGGCCGGTACGGATGGTGCGTACCAACCGTCAGAAGGGTCATAAACCACGGCCGGGGTTGTAGATTCAACTCGTCAATTTTTTCGAGGGCGGCAAAATACAGCGTCCGATCGTCTACCCCCCAGCCGGCCCTGCCAAGGACTTTTTTAAAAGACCCGTCGCCACAGGACTCGTCAAAACCCATCGCTGGTATAAATTTGTCCTTGTTCATAAACTTCATGGGGGCGCTTTGCAAAAACACCGTCTTGTAGCCATTTTTTTGCAAAAACCCCGGCAGGCATGTCCGTTGATCTTCCCGGTTGGCGTTATGCGTCGTAAGCAGGCCGGCCTTTGACTTGTGCGTGACCAGGTTGGGGTAATCGCCGCAAAGAACATTGTACATTCCCCGGTTGGTTTGTTTTTGCGAAACCAGGTAACGCGGGTAAAACAGAGCCCGGTCGGCAAAGTTGTTCAAGTTTGGCATCAACCCCGAGCGTATCGTTTCGTAGCCGATACTTTCGACGAGAATCAACAGAACATTGTATTTCTGGCCCGCCCGTTCTACAAACAAAGGGGCGTCGAGATCCTGCCCAAAAATATTTGACCTCGTGGTTTCGTCCAGGGGGTAGTTTTCTGCCGCGACCCGGGAATAAACGTTGTAATATGTTTTTAAAATGTTTTCTTCAATCAGCCCCATTTGCAGGCAGGTAAAAACGCTGTAGTTTGTCGGCAGCAGCAAAAGAGAACAACCCAGAATCGCAAAAAGCGGAACCGTACGGGTAGCCCGCCTGTATACCGAAACCAGCGGCTTCGAAGGAATCACCGCCTCGATAACCTGCTTTTCGCCGGTTTCAAGCAAAAGGCGGCGAAAATACCCCCTGCAAAACAGCACGATCGCGGTTGACAGAACAAGTATCAGAGCCATCAACAAAAGCACCCGGAAAGTAATCACCGATCCTTTCACCATCGTCGGGTTTAAACCCAATGAGGTATACCTGAGATCAAGGTTGCCGAGGTTCACAATGATATGCTCAGCGTTGGCCGCCGACAAGATACAGGTAAGAACCCAGAAAAAAATACCGGCAAACCTCCAGGGTCGTCGAGCCGGGATAAAAGATATCGCATAACCGGCAATATATGTCGGCACCAGGTCAGAGACGATTCCCCGGAAAATATAAAATATATAAATTGCCGAGGTAAAATGAAAATCGGCGGAAAATATTAAGACAAATACTCTGCTTAAAATAACAGGCACGCAATACGAAAGAGCTGTCAATACATGCCGGTTTATCTTTATTTGTAATTTACTACCAAGGTTTCGAATTCGGCGGCGCATTCTCAATCAATATATGAACAAAAGTTTAAAAGAAAGTCCAAATTGCGGTAAATTTATGGAAAATCTTTTCGTTCTTTACCTGTAAAACGAAACCATCGCAATGACCCTTCGAAGGATTTTGAGTACCATGACAAAAGAAAAACAACTCTTGAAATTTTTTGCCTCGCTGGCCGACGAAGACCAGGCGGCGGTGGTCAACTTTGCCGGCTACCTGTACCAAAAAAATCCTCGTAAAAAAGACATCACAGAAGTTCCCCTCGACATAGAGCGCCCCGACCAGGAGTCTGTCGTTGGCGCCATTAAAAGGTTAAAAAAGACCTACCCGATGATTGAGTCGATGGAGGTATTTAACAAAGCCTCGGAGTTATTATCCGCCCATATGCTTCAAGGCCGCGACAAAAAATCTGTCATCGACGACCTTGAAGAACTTTTCAAATCAACCTACGAAAATCGCAGAAAAAATCAGACTTCAAACGACGAACCTAGTGAACTTCCAGATCGCTAGCCCATTCCACCACTTCGCTGGTGATGACCTCGCGCTTGCCGTTTAAGTAGCCAACCCACTTGTAGATCGAATCGCCGACGGCGATAAATACCAGGGCGGCCATCGTCGCCACAAGACCGGCGTCGATCTTGTACGTCAGGGCATCGGCTGCATTTGCCGCAGCGCTTGACAACGAGGCCTTTTCCAGGAAGATATAAAAAAGCTCGTACGAAGCCGTAAGCGTCGTAACGGTCATAAAGATCATCGGGACCAGCGTCACCCAGACGTACTTTAACCTGTCCATTTTAATCAATATCGTGGTGCCAATGCAAAAGGCAATCACCGCCAGAAGCTGGTTGGCAACGCCAAACATGGGCCAGATTGTCGAAACGCTGCCCGACGAAATCAGGAATGCCCATGAAGCCACGACAGCCAGGCTTGACATTACAATTCCGGGCATCCAGTCGGTGCGGGCCAGAGGCTTGTAAAAATACGCCCCGAGTTCCTGGAGTATAAACCGGGCGACCCGTGTGCCGGCGTCGACCGTGGTCAATATAAACAACGCCTCAAACATCAGGGCAAAGTTATACCAATACGGCATCAGGGTGGACATTCCCGGCAGGGCCGAAAAAATCGACGCCATACCGACGGCCAGCGATACCGCACCGCCGGGGCGACCCGCGATGTCGACCCCGACCGTCGCCGAAAGTTCCCGAATATGACTTACCGGAAAACCCAGCGCGGCCAGTTGCTCAAAAGAAAGTTTTGTATTGATGGCAAAGTAATCCCCCGGTATCAAAATTGACGCGGCGATCACGGCGATGACCGCAACAAACCCTTCGGCAAGCATCGCCCCGAAACCGATCATCTGGATTTCGCTTTCGCTCTCGATCATCTTTGGGGTGGTTCCCGAAGAGACCAGGGAATGAAAGCCCGAGATGGCCCCGCAGGCAATCGTGATGAACATAAAAGGAAAAACCTTGCCCGGTATGATCGGGCCCCCGCCGTGAATAAAACTGGTGATCGCCGGCATTTCGAGGTTCGGGGCAAGAAAAATCACCCCTACGGCAAGCATCAAGATGGTACCGACCTTCATGTAGGTCGACAGGTAGTCTCGCGGCGCCAGCAAAAGCCAGACCGGCAATACCGAGGCAAGAAACCCATACGCGGCGATGATAAGTACAAGCGTATCCTTGTCAAAGTCAAACAAAGAAGCCAGCGACGAGCCGGGAATCAGCCCGCCAAAATAAACCGCCGCGACCAATAGAACCACGCCGATCACGCTGACCTCGCCAACCTTGCCGGGCCGAAATTTTGCCAGGTAAAGCCCCATCAGAAGGGCAATCGGAATTGTCGAGCCAATGGTAAAAGCCCCCCAGGGGCTATGATACAAAGAGTTCACCACGGCAAGCCCGAGGCCGGCCAGGGCGACAATAATGATAAACAAAATGGCGATGGCGGCGGTCAGACCGGCAACCGGGCCGACCTCGTCTTTGGCAATCTGCGCCAGGGAGCGGCCGTTTCGTCGAACCGAGGCTGCCAATATGACGATATCGTGAACGGCCCCGCCAAATATCGACCCGATCAGGATCCATAAAAAACCCGGAAGGTAGCCAAACTGGGCGGCAAGTATCGGCCCAATCAATGGTCCCGCCCCCGCGATGGCCGCGAAATGATGCCCAAATAAAACCCATTTATTGGTAGGGTGAAAATCCCGGCCGTCTTTTAACCGCATCGCCGGCGTAACGATCCGGGAATCCAGGGTTAGCACCTTGGCAACGATAAATTTACCATATATTCGATAGGCAATGACGTAGATACAGGCGGCCGCAACGACCAGCCAGAGGGCGTTTACCTTTTCGGTTGGCTGGTAGACCTGGGTTACCACGGCCATCGCAAAGGCCCCGACTATAGATAATAACGCAATGACAATATGAGACAGCTTTACCTTCATAAGGAACGTAACTTTGGAAAAGTCAATCCATCGTCAAGTTTTTTCCATCAGGCATTTCAACCCGGACATTTTCTTTAGAGTCTGTGCGACAACTGTATCCTGAAAACAACGTCAACCCCAAAGTTCAACGCTTTACTCGAAAAGTTTGTTATTTTAATTATGTATTGTTACAATATTTTAAAATCTGACAAAAATAGTGGATCTTCAGGGTTGATTTGGCCGATAATTAAATATAGTTATATCCTTACAGAACTAATCAAGCATGAAAGACAAGAGTCGGGATGGCTTTAAAAATATTTTTTAAAAAGGGCAACATATGAAATGGTTTAATAATTTGAAAATCAACACGAAGCTACTGGCCGGATTTATCACAATAGCTCTTCTGGGTAGCGTTATTGGCATGGTGGGTATTATCGGTATTCGAAGCGTGGACGATGCCGATACCTTTTTATATGAAAAAACAACCGTACCTATTGGTCTGGTCGGTCGAATTTCGACAAACTTTCAGCGAATCCGGATCAACATGCGCGACTATGTTTTTGCCGTGAACAAAACTGAAGCCGAAAAAACCCTGAAAACCATTGGCGAATTAAAAGCCAGCATCGACGAAGATATCGAAGCCTATAAAAAAACCTATATCGATGCAAATGACGAAAAAAACTGGAACGAATACATTGATTCCGTAAAGGCCTACCGTACTCAACAGGACAGGGTGAAGGCTCTTGTTGAAAAAGGCGACAAAAAAGGCGCCGAAGAGGTACTTGACGGCGACGCCAAAAAAGCCGCCCTGGCGACCAATGAAATTCTAATGAAAATCATGCAGATGAATCTTGATACCGCCAAGCAAACATCCGACAACAATACAAAATTAACCAATCGTACGGTAACCTCCATGGTTATCGTCATTGCCATTGCCATGGTAATTTCCATCCTTCTTGGGTTTTACATTGCCCAGCTGATTAAAAAGTCCATAGCCGAGGCGGCTAAAAGCGTCAATGCGATTTCGGGGGGCGATTTAACCATTAAGGCAGAGGTACACAGTAAAGATGAAATCGGGCAGATGATCGGCTCCTTAAACGACATGGGCGGCAGCCTGTCTGATATGATGGGTAAAATCATCAACCACACCGAAAACGTCGCCAGCGCCGCCCAGCAGCTCAGCGCCACGGCCCAGAACATGAGCCAGGGTTCTAACGAGCAGGCGGCAAGCGTCGAAGAAACCAGTTCGTCTATCGAAGAAATGACGGCCAGCATTACCCAGAACGCCGACAACGCCAAGGTAACCCAGGGAATATCCAACAAGGCGTCGATTGAGGCCGAAGAGGGCGGTAAAGCGGTGATCGAAACCGTCAAGGCCATGAACCAGATCGCCGAAAAAATCGGCATGGTAGAAGACATCGCCTACAACACCAACCTCCTGGCCCTGAATGCGGCCATCGAAGCGGCCCGGGCCGGCGAACACGGAAAGGGATTTGCCGTCGTTGCCTCCGAAGTGCGAAAACTGGCCGAAAGAAGCCAGGTCGCCGCAAAGGAGATCAGCGAACTTGCCGTCTCCAGCGTGAACATCGCCGACAAGGCCGGCAAGATGCTCCAGTCCATTGTTCCCAACATCAAAAAAACTTCCGACCTCGTCGAGGAAATTGCGGCCTCATCCGCCCAGCAGTCAAGTACGGTATCGCAGATCAATGCGGCCATGGGTCAGCTCGACAGCGTGACCAACCAGAATGCCTCGGGCGCCGAAGAACTTGCGGCCACGGCCGAAGAATTGACCGGCTCGGTAGAATCCCTGCGCGACCTGGTGAGTTTCTTTAAAATCGAAGGTCTTGACAGTTTACGTAAAAAATCCGGCGCCCATACTGCCGCGCAACCCCGTGCCGAATCTTATAAAAAAAATGAAGACGACCAGGGAAGGTTTTCCACAGAACGAATGAATACGGCAGGCAGGGCCGATATATCCAGAGAGGCCAAACCTCCGAAAACGATCAGCAAAAAGGATTTTGAAAAATTTTAAGAAATCCTCTTTCTCTCGTCGGTAAATAATTCAGGGGCTGTCTAAAAAAACGCAAGAAACCCGAAAGCTTCGCAGCTCGCATCCGCAAACTGCTTCTAAAGCGGCCATTCGGCCTGCTTTCGGGTTTCTTATTTGCACTTTGCGCAAAATTCGCGTCTTTTTAGACAACCCCTGATAAAATCCTGCCCGGTCTACAAACGCCTTTTCAAGAAACAACTTATTCGAAATATTTTGGCCTTCGAACAGAAGTTCTGACATTCTTTTCATACGCAAGCTAAAACAATAAATATTGATTCCCGTAGATTTTTTGCGTTATTAATATAGTCAATAAATCATCTTTAACCTGTTTAAAAAACGCGAAGCCAGTGATTTAAATAACCCCTAATATTCCAGGATGCACAAAACCTCCCAAAGCCATGCCCGGATGGCATCGCTTTGGGATGGCTTTTGGGTGTCACCCGTTTTGGCCAGTCAAAATGGGTGACGAAAATAAAACTGATGTCCGAACTATAGTCGGAACATCATAAATATTTCCTTGTCATGATGTAATTTCCTGGATTCCTGCCATATGAATTTTTTTCCCTGTACCCCGTCCTGTTCCGGGTTTTTCCGAAAAATATCCATTGGTATTGTTTTTGTCGCGACATCCATTTCGGGTAACGCCTTGAATTCACAGTCGGCGTATAACGTCATTACAAAAGAAAAAACCGTCACGATAGGCATTGCCTGGAATTATCCCCCGTTGAACATCCTCGAAGACGGCGCCCGAAGCGGTATCGAGATGGAAATGATCAACTCCCTGGCCGAATTCCTGGGCGCCCGGGCGATACTGGTTCCCCTGAAGGTCAGCGAATATGTCAAGGCGCTGGAAGATGGCAGGGTACAACTGGTCATCGCCGGAATGTCGCGTAACCTCAACAGGGCATCCCGGATCTGGTTCTCGGACCCCTACATCAGCGCCTACCCCGCCGCGCTTCTTGACAGCCGTCTCGTACAGACCACAAAATTCGGCCAGGACATCGAAGAGGCCCCGCCGACAAACCTCTGGGACCTTAACCAGGCCGGAGCCCTCAGCTTTATCGTCAAGGAAGGCAGCGTCTACGAAGACCTCGTAAAAAGCGAACTTCACAGCGAGAACTTTGTCAAGGTATCCTCCAACGAAGAAGCCCTCCAGTTGCTGAGAGATTTCAAGGCAAACGCCTTTTTACATGACTCCCTGTACCTGGAATACCAGCTCAAACACAACCCGGGAATGAACAAGTCATTTATGCTTCTGCGGGCCGTTGACCGCGACGAACAAATCTGCGTAGGTCTGCCCTTTGGCGACGTCGTTTTAAAAAACCAGGTCAACACCTGGATCGCGGAACTGATCCGAACAAAAAAAATACACCGATGGATTGAAAAATACTTAAAAAAATGAAATTCAAAATCCCCGGCATTGTGCTTTTCCTTTTGGCCTGCTCAAACGGTCTTTTCGGCGAGACCGCTCTCAAAGATGTTTCTCTAAAAGGTGAATTGCGATTTCGAAACATCTACTACCAAAGCGAATCTGACGCCCCACCCTGGCTTGAAGGCGCCGGTCTGAAAGAAGTCAACTACAGCGACATGTTTTTCAGAAACCGTTTGAATGTCAGGGTATCGCCAAATATCCTCGTCGGCTCGGTCCTGGACGTCTATTCGGTCTTTGGCGAAGGCAAGGCGAAAATTTCAAGCCCCGACCTTGGCCTCCAGGCAAGAAACGTCTTTGCCGAAATCAAACTCTTCGACAGGGGAAAACTCACGGCAGGTTACACGACATTTTCGCTGCCCGACGGCCTGATCCTGGCAACCAACGGCGCCGGAATCAAGTACGAACACAGTTTATTTAACGATCTGTGGATTCCCCGGTTTGACTGGCTCAAGGCTTATGACAACTCCAGGAATAATGCAAACGGCGGTATCGGCCTGAGCAACTATAAAGACAACGACATCTTCATCCTGGGCGGCAAATTAAACCCCCCGGGCAACCTGGTAAAGCTAGACATGTTCTACGTCTATGACCGCGACCGGGAAACCGCCGTCGACCCGCTCCAGGATCTGCACTGGGCGGGAATCGCGTCGAAGTTTTTTTTCAACCATACCAGTCTCGACGTCTCGGCCATATACAACAACGGTCTGACCTGGATAAACGGCGCACCGGAGGCTATTTCTTCTATGTTGTTTCGCCTGTCGCTACATTATGAAAAGCCCTTAGAACGGGGAAAGTTAAAATTCTCCTGGGTTATGGAAGGGGCAAGCGGCCAACCCGGCGCCGGCTACCGGCGCGATCAGTTTATGAGCATCAATCCATCCTACGGGCTCAACAACATCTCCATCGACAATACCGCCGGTGTCAGTCTCTTCCGGGGCGGGGATTTCGCCGGAATCGCCAACCTAACCCTGATCGCCGAATATTCCGTCGACGAATGGGGAGTAAAGTTCATCTACTCCCACCTGAGATTGTTCAACCAGGTCCTTGCGCCCGAAAACGGTTTCGGCAACGAGGGTGACGTAAACCTTCAATATGATTTTAATAAAAATATCGTCACGACAATTCAAACCGGCATGTTTTTTCCCGATGCGGCCTATGAAATGGTTTCAAAAAACCGGGCTCAAAAACCCCTCCTGGAAATCATCGTCGGAATATCCATTAAATATTAAAACCGGTTTTTTAATAGCCGTGAAAATTCTTCACGCAGAAAAAACACGGGGTGCCCGTTTGGTCAGATCACCGTAGTTTTAAAATGAAAAGAGTTAACCTGGCAGGGATTTCAATTATCAGGCAATACAACGATGTCGACACGGCGATTGAGCTGGCGGCCTTTTTCCGTATCGTTTAAAGCGGCCGGCTGGTATTGGCCAAATCCCTGAACAGAAAACCTGTGGGAATTCAGCTCGGTTTTTTTCAAAATCCGGGCAAGAACCGAAAGGGCGCGCTCGCTGGATAACTGCCAGTTGTCCCGGAACCGGTAGTTATGAATGGGAACATTGTCGGTATGTCCCTCGACGATGATCCGGCTTTGGCGGTACTTCTGCAGAATCCCGGCAATGATGTCGAGGGTTTTCAACACCTCCGGTTTCAAACTCGCCGAACCCGAGTCAAAAAGAATCTTGTCGTCAATGTTGATAATGAGGCGGTCCTTCAGCCTCTTGATCCTCAGGTTGCCTTCTTTAATTTCTTTGGTCAGGGCCTCTTCCATGCTTTTGGCCTGGGTCTCGATGTCGGAAAGTTTTTTGGCCTGCGCCTCGGTAAGCTGCTTCCACTGTAAAAGTTCATTGTTCAAGCGAGTCATTTCTTCGGTACTTTTGGCGCGCTCGCTTTCAAGACTGTTTTTTAAATGATTGATTTCATCGAGAAACCGGGTCTCCTGGGTTTTCTGGTCCTCGATCAACTGCCTCTCCCGGCTGCCGGCGGTACTTTTCAAGGTAGCAAGACGCTTTTCCAAATCCTTGATGCGAAGAGCCTCAAGACGCCGGTCTTCGGCAGCCTTTCGGTTTACGTCGTCAAGCCGACGCTGTAGATTTTCAACGAGGTTATTTTTTTCAACCTCAAAATCCTGTGACTTTTTCGTTAACAGGATAATTTCGTCTTTTAAAGAACTGATTCTTTCGTTAAGTTTGTCGCGTTCTTCCTTTGCCTCGTCGCGGGCAATGGCCAGTTCTATCTCAAGGGCGTACTTTTCATAATAGAGATTGAGGTAGCTGCCGTCCGGGTCCAGCGTGGCCCCGGCTGCCTGGGACAGGGTCAGAGAAAAAAAGATGGCCGAGAGAAAAATACTTTTGACGCTTGATTTCATTTGCTTTCCCCCCCCGGTTGAATCCTGGCATAACTTTCTTCGATCGACCGGATTTTCCGATTCTGGAACGAAATGTCATCTTCCATTTTCCTGTGGTATCTTTCATACTTTGCCACCTCGACAGGTTCTTTGGATTCCAGCGAAACCATCTGGGCCTTTTTTAATTCAAGAAGCGAAATTCTCTCCCGGAGCCGAAGCTGCGTCAGAATTCTTTTTTCCTTTTCCATTTGATATTTCAGCCATGCCTTTTCCAGGAAATCTTTGCGGGATTTTCTTTCGTCTCCCGAGAGGTTGTCGTAATCCTTTTTTTCATTTTCATAAGCCAGTTGAAATTCGACTTCCCGGTTTTGCTGGTCCCGGACTTCATAGCTTGTATTAACGATTTCTTTTTCAAGAGGACGCAACTGGGCCAGCTGCGGACCATTGAGAATTTTGTCAGACTGGATTTGCTCGGGAATCGAAGCGCATTTTATCGTAACCAGGGCCAGGCCGGAAAGAAGAAGCAACGTGACTATATTTCTTTGAAAAATGTCCATACCCGGTCAAGGTACTTCGAATTTAACTATAATTCCAGATTTTTCGAAATTTTAACAGAGGATAGAAAAAAACCCCGATGATCCGCCGCTACAGGAAGGACCGCCGGGGTTTTGTATAAACAAGAACGGAAATTTTTACTTTTTTACAATCTTGAAGGTTACCCGGCGATTTTTACCGTCATAGGGGTCTGCGCTGTTCAAAAGATATTTTGTTCCGGAACCCTGGTAACGAAGCTTGTCTTTGGCGATACCGTTTGAAACGAGCAGGTTAAAAACAACCCTCGCTCGACCTTCAGAGATGGTCTGGTTGATCGCATCTGTACCGCTCTGGTCCGTGTGACCCTCAACCAGCAATACATAACCGGCGGGAACCGTCGCGGCAATTTCTTTTACAATCGGAAGAGCGCTCTTTAGCCAGCCGGGCATCGTATTTACGTCTACCTGGTTTTTCTCATACCCGGTGATCAGACGATCGCTGAGCTTCTTGTTGGCCTCATCCACAATGACGTCTGGCCCTGACGACTGAAGGTTTAACGCGCCCTGGTCTTTTTTAACCTCGGGGGTCTTTTCAACGACCGGTTCTTTTTTGGTCTCTGCAGACCCGCAATTTACGGCGATGGCGCCAATGAGGGCGGCAAGTAGAATCGATGTACTTTTCATTTTCATATTTTCTCCTGAATCAAGTTATTTTTAATAATGTATTCATTATTATCACAAAATAGGGGGGCGCAATTCGAAATGATGGAATATAGCTGAGTTGTTGAACCATGTTAGTTTATTAAAAATAATACCGTATGACCATTAAAAATGACCGGCGGCGGCCGACAATTCGATTATGCCATTTACCCGGATTTTAGCAGATATCTTTTGAGCCTTTCCAGTATTTTTTAAAAATATTGCTTTCTATGCTTTTTTTCGAAACTTTTTTAAAAACCAGGTGTAAAAATCACGAGAATTTTTTAATGCATAATACAGATGGTAGGCATAACAAACACAATTTGTACCTTCGGGTACCAGATTCTCCCTGTACAGGTAGAGGTCGACATTCTTGCGGGAACCATCGGTATGCAGATCGTCGGCCTGGGGGACAATGCCGTCAAGGAATCCCGGGAGAGAATTCGTTCGGCAATTGCCCACTCGGGATTTCATTTCCCGGTCAAGTACATCGTCGTCAACCTTGCCCCGAACGAAAAACGCAAAGAGGGCGCGATCTCGGAATTTGCCATTTGCGCGGCGATCCTGATCGCCTCGGGGCAGTTACCTCAGGACTATTTTCTGGACAAAATCTTACTTGGTTCGATTTCCCTGGACGGGAGGCTTCAAAACACGGCCGGGCTCATGGGGGCCGCCATTTACGCCCGCCAGTTGAGACATGTCAAGGCGGTGGTCATACCGCAAAAGAGTCTTGCCGATGCCGGCTGCATCCCCGACCTCAACATCTACCCCCTGGACAACCTGGGCCAGTTGCCGCAACTGGTTGCCGGCCAGATTGGGCGATTCTGCAATTTGCCTATCGAGATTCCCGATACGGTTGCCGAGATCGACATGTCGCATATCAGGGGCCTTGCCTGGGCAAAAAAGGCCCTGGCTTATTCCGCCATCGGCAGGCACCACACGATCATGATCGGTTCGCCGGGTACCGGCAAGACCATGCTGGCCAGGGCGTTTAAATCGCTCCTGCCCGAGATGACCCGGCCTGAAATTCTATCCACGACCCAGATCTATTCCATCGCCGGGCTGGTCCAGGGGAACCTTGTCCTGCAGCGCCCGTTTCGAAGTCCCCACCATACGACGTCGGGAATCGCCATGGTCGGCGGCGGTACGCGCCCCATGCCCGGGGAAATCAGCCTGGCGCACAACGGGACACTGTTTCTCGACGAATTGATGGAATTTCCCTCGGCGACCCTGCAGGCCCTGCGGGAACCCATGGAGGACCGCGTCATCACGATCAGCCGCGCCACGGGGTCGTATAAATTTGCGGCCAACTTCCAGCTCCTGGCGGCGACAAATCCCTGCCGTTGCGGGTACCTCCTTTCGGCAAAGCGCGCCTGTTCCTGCAAACCGGCCCTGATCCAGAATCTTTACAGTAAAATTATCGGGCCGTTTCTCGACCGTATCTCGATCGAAGTCGAGGTCCTTGAAAACAAAAATATGGATATTATAAAAGCGGGGGACGAACGCGACACAAATTACTGGCGCAGCCGCATCAAAGAGGCCCGAAAGAGGATGTTTTTTCGAAACGGAAACGTTTCCAATTCCGAATTATCCCTTGAAAAAATCCGGGCGATATGCCGCAAGGGAGAAAGTTTTGACCGGCTGGTACAGGCCCATACCGAAAAATCCATGCTCAGCAACCGGGGCCTGTTGAACACGCTTCGCGCGGCCGTCTCCATCATGGATTTCAACGAATCCGGCGCCATGCGCGACGAATTCCTTGAAGAGGCCTTCGGGTACCGGGCCATCTGCCATATAAAGCACAACCTTCTCGACAAGGTTGCCTGAACCTCCGACGCGAAGTCGTTTCATTTCAAAAGAAAATGCGTCAGTTCTGCGGCGATTTTGTCGATGGCGTATTCTATATAGTCGTCGTCGGATATACGCTTCTGGTATTCTGAAATTTTTTCGCGATTGTTTTCGTACTTTCTCTTACCCAGCTCTGTGACCTTAGGTATAGATCGTTTACCTTTATTCGCAAGTCTTCTTGCCATGTGTTACTTCCCTGTAACTTGATTTGAACCATCCTTGGTTCATGTTTAGATATCGGCCCCGGGCGGCGGAAACTTTATTTCTTTAATTCGACTTCGGGAGCTATTTGAAAAAAATAAAAAACCTTACGAGGCTTTGTTTAAAAACGGCATATTCTCGATAAACTCAACAAGCCTGTTATTTTCATTATATAGCATCAATACAAAGCGGACATCGAGAAATTTTCCGCATTTCACGTTGAGGGCATTCATTGCCCGCAGGTATCGTTGAACCTGGTTAAAACTTACCGGGGGAAACCCTTCAAGGTAATTTCGGTCATAGACCTTCTTTACCTCGATAAGGTAGTAGACGTTGCCCACGGGGGTCTTGCGCAGGGCCATGATGTCAATCTCAACCCCGCCAATTCTACGGTTGCGGGAGAGTATCACATAACCGTCTTTTTTGAGCATGCTGACTGCCCGATTTTCCGTAACGTTGATGTACATAATCTTTCTTTAACCGTGTCTGGCACCGTTTTCAGTCTTCGCCATCTGTCAATATTTTTTTCTAACTTTAACCAAAAGATTGTTTTTTTTAATCGCATAGGCGAAAATGATCTTCTTTGGCAGACGAAAAAGTTTAATGCGATCGAAAAGTGGCTAAAAGGGTCACTAACGGTGACCCTGCTAGCCATTCACGGAGTTTTTCGAAGAAAAACGAAGCTTTTCGAGTAAAGCATTGAACTTTGGGTTTGACGTTGTTTTCAGAATACAGTTCTCGCCTATGCGTAAAAAGAGCATAGGCGAAAATGATCCTCTTTGGCAGACGAAAAAGTTCAATGCGATCGAAAAGTGGCCGATAGGTACGCAGCAGGCGGGCCAAAAGGTCAGCCTCGCGGCCGAATTTGTTTTATTCCGATATAAACTGCCGGTTTGCCCTAATTTATAGACAATAAAATGATCTTTTAATAGATTTGTAAGAAAAATTAATCGTTACCAGATTTCGAATTGAAACCCGATTTCGTAACCGACCAGCAGGATTCCCCACGAATGATAACCAACGAAACCGACAATCTCGCCAAAAAAGTTAAAGGCGACTTTCCTTTTTTTACCAACAATCCCGGCGTAGTCTACCTGGACTCTGCCGCCACCTCCCTGAAACCCCGGGCGGTCATCGATGCGATCACAAACTACTACGAAAAGTACAGCGCCAACATTCACCGTGGCGTTTACAAGGCTTCGATGGAGGCCACCGAGGTTTATGAATCAACCCGGGACGTCCTTAAAAAATTTCTCGGAGCCCCGAATGATTTTGAGGTCGTTTATTTGCGAAATACCACCGAGGCCATGAACCTTCTGGCAAGGACCCTCCAGAAGACCCAAAACCAGCTTGCAAGACATTTTCACGGCTGGCACGGGGGGCTTGAAAAGGGCGACGTCATCCTGTTGACCGAATCGGAGCATCACTCCAACATCGTGCCCTGGCAGATGATCGCCGACGAAGGCGGCCTGGAAGTTATCTTTGTGCCGGTTAAGGAAAACGGCGAACTTTCACTGGAGGCCTTTGAAGAAATCCGCGGGCGGCTGAAAAACCGGCCCGTGAAGATCGTCTCGATCAGCATGGTCTCGAATGTAACCGGAATCATCCATAACCTGGAACCCTTTCGGACCTTTGCCCGCGAAAAAGGGGCCGTCTTTATCGTCGACGGGGCCCAGGCGGTATGCCACAGCTCGATCGACCTCAAAACCGTCGGGGCCGACGCCTTTGCCTTTTCGGCCCACAAGATGCTCGGGCCAACCGGCACCGGGGCGCTCGTGGCGCGAAAGACCCTCCTGGACAACCTTCCCCCGTTTCTCGGCGGCGGCGATATGATTCTTGAGGTCTCAAAAACCCTGACAACCTACAACAAGGTTCCGCACAAGTTTGAAGCCGGCACCCCCGATATAGCCGGTGTTTTTGGCCTCAGGGCGGCCGTTGAATACCTCGGCGCCGTCGGCATGGACAACATTTTAAACTGGGAAAAATCCCTTCTGAAATATGGCCTGAAAAAACTCGACGAGATCGGGGTCCATGTTTTCGGGCCCTCGCTGTCGGATCTCGACCGCGTCGAAAAGGCCGGCGTGATTTCGTTTAACATTCCCGGCATTCACCCCCACGATGTGGGCACGATTCTCGACGAACACAATGTCTGCATCCGCGCCGGTCACCACTGCTGCCAGCTTCTCATGCAGGCCTGGAACACCTCGGCAACCAACCGCGCCAGCCTCTATCTTTATAACGACTTTTCCGACATCGACAAGCTCGTCGAAGCCGTTGGTTACGTGAAAAAAATATTTAAAAAATGAACCGGCTTGCCGGATAGACCATGGCCTACGACAAAAGTACCTGGCGAACCTACCTGCCGCCCGAAGTTGACCTTGACTATGCCCCTGTCGAAAGATCCGGGGTACTGGTCGTCGACAAACCCGCCGGGCTTTCTTCGATGGACGTCATCCGCGTCGTCAAAAAGATCGGCAAAATCAAAAAGGTCGGCCACGCCGGAACCCTGGACCCGATGGCCACCGGGGTCCTGCCGGTTCTCATCAACAAGGCGACAAAATTTTCCGACATCCTGATGGCCGGTACCAAGGAGTACGACGGCGTCATCGTCTTTGGCCAGGAATACGACACCCAGGACATCACCGGCCAACCCGTCGGCCAACGTATGGAAATCGGACCCGAAATAAATCTCGAAAAGATTCAACGCGCCGCCTCGACCCTGACAGGCGAAATCGACCAGTTGCCGCCGGTCTTTTCCGCGATCAAAAAAAACGGCAAACCCCTGTACAAGTACGCCAGAAAACAACTCAGTGTAGAGGTTCAACCCAGAAGGGTGACGGTGGAAACCTTCGCCATCCTCGAGCAGGTCGGCCCCGGCGCCTATAGCTTTTACGTCTCCTGCGGCAAGGGGGTCTACGTACGCACCCTCGCCCACGACCTCGGCAGGCTCCTCGGCACGGGCGGGGCCCTGGCATCGCTTCGCCGGCTCCGGGTGG